>ERZ1106943.99-NODE-99-length-123585-cov-9.559386_pt1 | contig 123585 bp, 107 predicted proteins | sample MGYA00403671_ERZ1106943 | MGnify/ENA primary metagenome ERZ1106943 (study PRJEB35170, sample SAMEA104062427) | human gut metagenome | biome: human gut; feature: human-associated habitat; material: faeces | place: Denmark | collected 2012-06-14 ...
GATGGTGCCGATATTAGCATGCGGTTTTGTTCTTTCATATTTTTGCTTTGCCATTCATTTTTCCTCCGAATCTCTTTTGTTTTTTATAAAATAGGCTTTGACGCCATTTTACCATATTCGCTGTCTGCCTGTAAACTCCTGCTTGGTTTTATGACTATAATAAAAAAAACCCCATCACTGAGGTTTTATTTTTTATTGGTGGCGGCGCACGGATTTGAACCGCGGACACTCCGGGTATGAACCGAATGCTCTAGCCAACTGAGCTACGCCGCCATATTTATTTGGAGCTGATGACCAGGATTGAACTGGTGACCTTATCCTTACCAAGGATACGCTCTGCCGACTGAGCTACATCAGCATCGCAACCAAATAATCAAAATGGTTGCGGGGGCTGGACTTGAACCAACGACCTTCGGGTTATGAGCCCGACGAGCTACCAACTGCTCCACCCCGCGATGAAAACTAATTAAGAAAGTGGTGGAGAGGGTTGGATTCGAACCAACGAAGCGAAACGCGGCAGATTTACAGTCTGCTCCCTTTAGCCACTCGGGAACCTCTCCATTTGGAGCTGGCAATAGGACTTGAACCCACAACCTGCTGATTACAAGTCAGCTGCTCTACCAGTTGAGCTATGCCAGCACTTAATTAGTGACAAGGAAGATTATATATTAACATAATCATTTTGTCAACTACTTTTCAATTAATTCAGTAACTTTTTTTACAAAACTCTTTAAAAGTAAAAGTATGTTAAAGCAGCTACAGCAAGTATGATACGATAATATGCAAAAGATGTCAAGCTATATTTATGAAGAAATTTTAAAAACCACAGCACGGACCAGTAAGCAACCACAAAAGCAACCACAAAACCAATCGCCAACATCTGCAGATCATCTACTGTTAAAATACTGATATTTTTTAAAAGATCATAAAGACAGGCTACAAACATCAAAGGTACAGCAATCAAAAAAGTATAATTTGCTGCAGTCTCACGTTTTAAACCTACTAAAAGACCACCCGCCAAAGTACTTCCCGACCGGGAAAAACCAGGCCACAACGAAAGCAACTGAAACGCCCCAACAAGCGCCGCCTGTTTTAAAGAGATCTTATCTAAATCATCCAATAATTCTGCTTGGTTATCTTTAGTCTTATATTCAGCATACATCATTAATAAAGCACCCAATACCAATCCTATCGCTACTGTAAATGGAGAAAAAAGATATTCTTTAATATATTTATATGCAAAAAAAGCCACGCCCATTACAGGCACAATACCAGCGGCTACATGCCAGACGCTCAGCCCTTTATCAGCCTGCCAGCCTTCTTTTGTAAAAAATCTAGCAAAACGTTCTTTATAAATAAAAATAACTGACAAAATCGCCCCCAGCTGTACGAAAACGTCAAAAATATCTGCCGCCGGACCATCAAAACCCAGCATATGTCCTACTATAATCATATGACCTGTTGATGACACCGGCAAAAACTCCGTTACCCCTTCTACAAAGCCTACTATTACCGCTATAAGATTCTGATCCATTATAATTATCTATCCTTCCATAATTACATTGCCACATAAATTTTACTAACTTCTACATTATACAGGTTATTATCGCTACCGCCAAGTTTAATTATATAAATTTACCTGAAATTTATCTGAATAATAAAGAAAAGGACAGCGGCGTCCATTTCCGCTGTCCTCTGAATGTTGCTGTAAACTAAAGTTCTTTTGTTTTACTTATTGGGTCAGTCACCAAAACATAAGCCCATTTGACGTCCTGTGCGAATTATATCGCTGTCTACTGGTACTAACCGTGGCTCGGAGGCAACCTTCTCAATAGGCTCCGTAACGATCTTATCGTTTTGCAGTGATACCATAACGTTATATTCCTTGCGCATGCAAGCCTCGGCCGCTGCTACACCATAACGCGTAGAAAGAACTCTGTCGAAAGGTGTAGGCGTGCCGCCTCTTTGTAAATAACCTAATACAGTACACCGCGATTCGATACCCGTTTTTTCCTCTATCTCGCGAACCAGTTTTTCTCCTGCTCCGCCAAGACGGATGGGCTCGAAGCTGCCCTTGACCATGCGCGCGATCGACATTTCCCCGCCCACAGGTCGTGCCCCTTCTGCTACAACAATAATACTGAATTGTTTCCCAGCAGCCTGGCGGGCCCTGATTTTTCCGATAACCGAGTTGATACTGTAAGGGATCTCCGGTATCAAAATAACATCTGCTCCGCCGGCTATGCCGGAATGCAATGCGATCCAGCCAGCATAACGTCCCATAACTTCCAGCGCCATAACGCGATGATGGGATTCTGCCGTTGTATGGATCCTATCCAAAGCTTCTGTAGCCATCGCCATTGCTGTGTCAAAACCAAAAGTACGTTCTGTACACGGAAGGTCGTTATCGATCGTTTTAGGTACCCCCACGACCTTTATTCCGCATTCTTTAGCCAGCCTTGCAGCTATATTTAAGCTGCCGTCTCCGCCGATAACCACTAAAGCTTCAATACCATGTTTTTCAAGATTAGCCAATACTTCCGCGCGTTTATCATAATAAACCAATTCCCCGTTTTCTTCTACTGCAAATTTAAAGGGATTGTCGCGGTTAGTTGTTCCAAGAATTGTTCCGCCCCGCGGCAGAATACCTGAAACATCTTTGTAATCCATCAGTCCCATCCGGCCTGTCACGAGGCCGTTAAAACCATTTTCTATGCCAAATATTTCATATCCATTATTAAGAGCTGTTTTCACTACAGCCCTGATGACTGCATTTAACCCGGGACAATCGCCGCCGCCAGTCAAAACTGCCAGTCTTTTCTTTGCTTGGCTCATTGCTTACCTCGCTTTTTAATCAACGTTCCAAACCGTAAAACCTTCCGAACTGATACGGATCGATTCCGTTCCATCAAATTTATCATAACAGAGTTTTCCTTCTTCAAGGTAACCCGGCCAAGCTGTTACAATCACAAATTTCTCACTAAGTTTATGCAGCAAAGCATCAACATCAATATGAAACACCGGTACGAACAGTGTTTGCAGACGATCCAACAAAATAACTTCGCTGTCATATCCTTCCAATATGTCTGCCATCATCTCAGGTGCTTTTGCCTGACGTTCTCCAGGAGGAACCTCCAAAAATTTTTCAGTAATTAAAAGGCGGCAATCGATGTAATCCCACTTTTTCTCTTCAGCAGCTTCACGCAATACTTTACTTTTACCGCTGCCCGGTTTACCTGTTACGATAACTACTTTTACATCGTGATCTTTAACGCCTTCTACAATTTTTACAAATTCTTCTACTTGGCTCATGTCCATTACCTCCCAATTACGCTCAGCGTAAAATTTGCCCTTCACTTTCTAGTTATTGCTATATTCGCTGTTTATTTACGAAATCCTTTAAAAAAATAACATCATTCAGAAAAATCTAAATGATGTTGCTTTTTTGTTTCACATTTATCAATTTATTAATCACGTTTACGATGACTGAACCGTTCGCTGGGATCAATAGCTAAAAGCCCACTATAAACCTCACTCAGATCAGTGTTATCATTACGATTTGTAATGTACTTTTCTAATTTGCGTTTCACTCTCTGCAAAGCATTATCAATTGATTTGATGTGCCTATCCAGTTCAACGGCAATTTCCTGATAAGATTTGCCATCCAGATAACTCATCAAAACCTTCCACTCAAGGTCACTGAGAATATTATTCATCTTATTCTCAATATCAGCAAACTCTTCCCTGCTGATAATCATATCTTCAGGATTAGCAACTTTAACACCGGAAATAATATCCAACAACGTTCTATCAGAATCCTCTTCATAAATAGGCTTATTCAAAGAAACATATGAATTAAGAGGAATATGCTTCTGCCTGGTAGCTGTTTTTATAGCAGTAATAATCTGTCGAGTAACGCACAATTCAGCAAAAGCTCTGAAAGATGACAGTTTATCGCCGCGAAAATCACGGATAGCTTTATAAAGGCCTATCATTCCTTCCTGAATGATATCCTCGCGTTCGGCGCCTATTAAAAAATAGCTTCTGGCTTTAGCCCGCACAAAATTACGGTATTTATGCAAAAGATATTCCTGGGCAAGTGCGTTATCTTCTTGTTTAGCCTTTAAGACGACATCTTCATCCGCCATGTTTTCAAAAGCAGCATAGGGATTATATGGCGTTTCCGTACTCATTGGCACAACCTCCGTTTCCTAGGAATTTCCTGCATCTGTCAGCTTTTTCATTATACTCCATAGTTATGTCAGCGTCAATTTTTAGGTATTGCGCCGCAGCTTTTCAAAATGATCCAGAATATGCTCCTGCAGCCTGCCGCCAAGTTCATTACGTCCCAAACCCCTAGCAAGTCTTTCGCTGCGCTGCGCGATCTGTTTTTTTGTAAGCAGATATTCTTCACGAAATTCACGCGCCGAAATCCTATAGGCCCCACTCCCTAAAACATTCAGCTGTTCTGCATAATCACTGGTCACAACAAAAACACTGCTTCCGCTCTTAACAAGATCATATACGCGTCGTTCAATCCATGAATCAGCGGTTTCACCTTCATTCGTGAAAACAATCTCCAAAGCTCCGTTTTTTTCGAATGATGCAACTCCCTGTACTTCCTGGGCATCAAAAACAACAATTCCTGAATATCCTTTAAAAGCTATATACTCGGCTAATTTTTCTTTTAAAAGTTCACGGGCATGCTCAAGGTTCTCTTCACGGAATTTACGAAAATCCTGCCAACTGTTGATAACATTGTAACCGTCCACTACAAGCCATTCTTTCATACTTTAAACGCCCGCCTGCACCCGGCGCTGACGTACGACCTCGTACAGCAAAACGGCACCTGCCGCCGAAGCATTCAGCGAAGAAACTCCCCCCTGCATCGGCAGACTGACAATGATATCACACTTCTCTTTTACAAGGCGTCCCAGTCCTTTTCCTTCAGCACCAACTACAATGACCATCGGGCCAGTCAAATTACTTTTGTAATAATCCTCACCGTTCATATCCGCACCGGCAATCCAAAAACCAAGTTTTTTCAATTCTTCAATCGTCTGCGGAATATTACCAATTTGAACTACTGGTACATATTCAACAGCACCGGCAGAAATTTTCGCTACCACAGCATTTAGCGGACAGCTGCGACGCTTGGGAAGCAGCACACCATGCACACCAGCAGCATCCGCCGTTCTAATCAGCGCTCCCACATTCTGCGGGTCCTGCAGCTCATCAAGCAGCAGCAAAAAAGGAGTTTCATCTTTCTCTTTTGCCAATGCCAAAACCTCTTCTAAACTGTGAAAGCGAATAGGTGCAGCTAAGGCAACAAACCCCTGATGCCGCAAGCCATCTGCCAGTTTATCCAATCTTTCAGCTTTACAAAATTCCAAAACTACGCCCGCAGTCTTCGCCAGGCCAATAATCTCACTGACACTGCCGCCTTTGATTCCGTCCTGCACCAACAGTTTATTAATAGATCTGCCGCTGCGCAAGGCTTCTGTTACAGAATTGCGTCCGGCAAGAATTTCTTCAGACATAGCTCCTCCTAATTATCACTGTTGTTTTTGTTTTGCCGCTAAAATAGCGTCCAAACGTCCGCAACTCATTGCACCTTCTCTGCATATACCTTCACTTACGCAAGTAGGACCGGCATTTTCAAATAATACCGGTGCGGCTTTTTTACATTCAGCCAGCATTTTTTCTGCAAGCTGCCTGATCTCCCACTGGGCACGATTACAGCAGCGCAGGCTAAAGAAATTCATCAAAGACCTGACATTAAATGTTGCCACAATTTTAGTTTCAGCCGCATTAGGAAGTACATAACGGGCATCCTCTGCCGGGATTCCAAATTCATCAGTAAATTCATTATACCTAGCCTGAATATCAGCCATAAGCTGTTCAAACTTAGCTTTTGCCTCAGGCCTTGAGGAAATAGTAGGAGGCATAATAGTTTCAAAATCATGCTCTTTTACATAACGCTGCGATTGCTGTGAATAAGAAGCGATACGGTGACGCACCAGCTGGTGCGTCAATACTCTGGAAACGCCTTCTATAGCGAAAGTAAATGTAACATGTTCCAATGTCGAAAAATGTCCCATTTCCACAAGTTTACGCACTAATTTTGCTGCCTGTTCATCAGACATTGTTTCTTCAAGCTGGGCTGCACCAACGGGAGAATAGCACAGACGTGCGCTCATAGCAACTGTCTTTTCCGGTTCCGGTGTGTGTCTGAGTAATTTTACTTCCATGTTAATTCACCCTTTCTTCTGCATAGCCTCAGAAATAATTACAAAAGAACGCTCTAATATCTCCTCCAGTCGTTCTTCCCTGTCGCTCAAAAATAACCAGCCCAACAGCGCTTCAAATGCTGTTCCCATACGATATTCATGTACGGAGGCGCTTTTAGGCACTATCGATTTAGTATTACGGCCGCGCCTGGCAATATAGGCTTCTTCTTCCGTCAAATCCGACAGCAATGCCTCCATTGCCTTCGCCTGCATAACCGCCGATACCATTTTTGAACCCAAATCATGTATAACACGAACCTGCCCTGAGGTTGGCAGCAGCCTCAACCTTACATAAAGAGAAAAAACAACATCACCGATATATGCCAAAAGTATCGGATTAAGTTGTTTCGGTTCTCCGTAAGTCAGCCCGGCAGCCGTACAGGCTGCCAAAGCATGAGCTTTTATTTGCTGATATTGTTCAAACTTCACTGTTTTTTCCAACGTACGCCTTGAGGCGTATCCTCCAGAACAATTCCTATCTCGCTTAATTTATTACGTAAAGCATCAGCCTGTGCATAGTCCTTATTGCTCCTGGCTTCCTGGCGCATAGCAATAAGCATTTCCATCAGTGGTTCTTCCAAACCGCAACTTTCAGCTTCAACAGCACCTTGAGTTGATTCCAGTACTCCAATAATAGAACACATTTCAGAGAAAACACTTTGCAATATAGACACAAGCTTTCCATCCGGTTTACTGCCGACGCTGACGATACTTTGATGATAAATATTAATTTCCTTTGCCAAAGCAAACATATGACTGATTGCCAAAGCAGTATTAAAATCATCACGCATGGCTTCCATAAACTCGTTGCGCAGTTCCAAAACTTTTCTTCGCAGCTTCAGGCTTTCCTCTGTCGGCCCAGCATTCATCAAAGCCATTAAGGCCTGCAGATTTTCCTGAGCCGTTTTCAACCTGGACAAGCTGCGCTGCGCTTCCGCCAACCTCTCATCACTAAAGTCCAATGGACTGCGGTAATGAGTGGAAAGAATAAAAAAGCGCAGTGTTTCCGGCTCATAATGCTCGAGGATATCAATGACCATAAAGAAATTACCTAATGATTTAGACATTTTCTCTTCATTAACAGTGATAAACCCGTTATGCAGCCAGTATTTAACAAAGGGATGGCAACCTGTACAGCCTTCAGATTGTGCAATCTCATTTTCATGATGCGGAAAAATCAAATCACTGCCGCCGCCATGAAAATCAAAGGTTTCTCCCAAATATTTCATACTCATTGTTGAGCATTCGATATGCCAGCCAGGACGTCCTTCACCCCAGGGACTGCTCCAGGAAGGCTCTCCCGGTTTAGCAGCCTTCCACAAGGCAAAATCCATTGGATTATGCTTTTTATCGTTGACATCAACGCGCGCACCTGCCATCATATCTTCCAGATTACGCCCGGAAAGTTCACCGTAATGCTCAAATTTTTCAACGCTATAATAAACATCGCCGTCCATTTCGTAGGCATAACCACGATCAATAAGAGCTTTTACAGTTTCAATGATTTCCTCCATATGCTCAGAAACACGCGGATATACATGTGCACGACGCACATTGAGCTTATCCATTACCTCAAAATAAGCATCTATATAACGTCCGCAGACATCACTCCATAAAACGCCTTCTTTATTGGCAGTGTTGATTATTTTGTCATCGACATCAGTAAAATTCTGTACATGCAGAACATCATAACCCTCATGCTCCAAAAAACGGCGGATAACATCCCATGTTACAAATGGACGCGCATTACCAATATGCGGATGGTTATAAGGCGTAACACCGCAGACATAAATATTAGCTTTACCCGGATGTACCGGTACAAACTCTTCTTTTTGTTTCGTCAATGTATTGTAAACTCTAATCGTCATTCCAAGCTCTCCTCTACAGAGTAATACCTGCCTTAGCAAGGCTCGCCCTAATTCTGGCTTCTGTACGTTCCAAACCAAGCAACGGCACCATTTCAGCCAGTTCCGGGCCATGCTGATTTCCTGTTAAAGCAACACGGATCGGCATAAATACAGCTTTGCCACCCAGCTTGGTAGCTTTTTGGATAGCTTTGAAAGCAGCTTTTACAGCAGGTCCATCTAAAACTTCCAGCTTAGGCAATTCTTCGAACAGCATATTCATTACTGTTGGTACTGATTCTTCCTGCAGAACTGCAGCAGCCTCTGCATTTTCAAATTCAAATTCATCACTGAAATACATAGCGACACATTCAGGGATCTGCGCAGCAAAAGCAACATGCTCTTTGGCTGTAGCAACTACACGTTTAAGCCATTCCAGCTTTTCGCCACACTCATCACCTGTCATATAGCCGGCAGCAACCATATGCGGCTTAGCTGCGGCAAAAAAAGCTTCCTCATCCAACTGCCGCATATAGTGCTGATTGATCCAGTTCAGTTTATCGATTTCAAAAACAGCGGGATTTTTAGCGACATGCTCCATCGAAAAGGCCTGAATCAACTCTTCCATACTGAAAATCTCCTGTTCGCTGTTCGGAGCCCAGCCCAGTAATGCCAGGAAATTATCAATGCCTTCCGGCAGATACCCCAACTGACGATACTGATCAACAGAAGTAGCGCCATGGCGTTTAGACATTTTTGTGCGATCCTTACCTAAAATCAATGAAATATGACCGAATGTAGGCTGTGTAAAGCCCAGCGCATCATAAATAAGGCATTGGCGCGGAGTATTTGACAAATGCTCTTCAGCACGAATAACATGAGAAATTTTCATCAACGCATCGTCGATTACTACAGCATAATTATAAGTAGGAATGCCGTCAGATTTTACGATAACAAAATCTCCGATTCCGTTAGAGTCAAAAACGACATCGCCGCGAACCATGTCGCGGACAAGTATCTGCTGATCAGCAGGCACACGAAAACGTACGGTTGGTTTGCGTCCTTCAGCTTCGTACTGTTCTATTTGTTCAGAAGTAAGATTACGGCATTTGCCCATATAACGAGGCATTTGCCCTTTGGCAGACAAAGCCTGGCGTTCTGCTTCCAGCTCTTCATCTGTGCAGTAACAATAGTAGGCCTTACCTTCAGCCAGCAGCTGATCAGTATATTTTTTATACAGTTCAAGACGCTCTGTTTGACGATAAGGACCGTATTCCCCACCTACATCAATACCTTCGTCCCAATTCAAGCCTAACCATTTTAAGGCAGCCTTGATATTCTCTTCAGATTCGCGGCTGGAACGCTCAAGGTCAGTATCCTCGATACGCAAAACAAGCTTGCCGCCCATTTTACGGGCAAACAGCCAGTTAAATAAAGCACTGCGAGCGCCGCCGATATGGAACGGTCCAGTCGGACTCGGTGCAAATCTTACTCTGATTTCATTAGACATTAGAATGATCCCTCCAAAAATACTTATCTTGAATATTATACCACAAGGGCATGTATGAGTGCTAAGTCCGTAAAGACCTCACTAAGTACTCAAACGATACCACAAGGACATATATGAGTACCTCGTTTCAGTAAAGCGAATTTACATCATCCTCTGATAATACTTACAACAGCCTCTGACGCCATCCCTTCGCCCCGTCCAACAAAACCTAATTTCTCTGTTGTCGTTGCTTTTACATTGACAGCACTTCTTTCAATCCGCATTTCCCGGGCAATATTAGCCGCCATCTGTTCAATATAGGGAGCCAGCTTAGGCCGCTGTGCCATAATAGTCACATCGGCATTGTTTATCTGCCAGCCATGCTTTTGCAGTAAACCAACCACCTGCCTCAACAGCAGCATACTATCGGCATCTTTAAATTTCATATCCGTATCCGGAAAATGCCTGCCAATATCACCAAGACCCGCTGCGCCAAGCAAAGCATCCATCAATGCATGAAGGGCCACATCGGCGTCAGAATGTCCTAACAACCCTGATTCATAAGGAATCTCAACTCCGCATAAAATCAATTTACGGTCAGCAGCAAGCTTATGTACATCGTACCCGCAGCCTACACGAAACTGCGGCCAGTTATTATTTTTTTCTATCATCTTACAAGACCTCTGCTTTTACATAAATTTTCTGCCAGGATCAAATCTTCCGGCGTTGTAATCTTAATATTCTCATAGCTTCCTTCAGCAACAGCAACAGCTATTCCCAAACGTTCTACCAGTGAAGCGTCATCCGTTGCATTACCATGCTGTTTCTGCAAAAGCTCGTATGCCTGCTTTAAAATACTGATTTTAAAAATCTGCGGTGTCTGCACAGCACGCAGAGTACTGCGCACAGGCGTATACTGCACAAGATTATTTTCATCCACAACCTTAACCGTATCCTTAACAGGCACAGCAGCAATAGCCGCACCGCTATCGGCAGCAGCTTTCAACACTCTTTTAAAAACCTCTTTGCCGGCAAAAGGACGAGCACCGTCATGCACAGCTATATAACCATCACTCTCCGTAACTGCAGACAGAGCATTAGCAACAGAATCCTGTCGTTCCTTTCCGCCGGCAACAACACAGAAAGGCAACAGCGGATAATACTCCTTGCTGTATTCCTCCAGCATCAATTCTGCTTCCTTGACCTCCTGTGGCCGTACAACAGCGATCACTCTGCTCACACAGTCTGTGTCAGCCAGCATCCTCATACACTGTACCAGAAGCGGCAATCCGCCCACATCGGCAAAAGCTTTATTTTTACCTAACCCCAAGCGGCTTCCCAACCCTGCAGCCGGAACAATCGCTATGATTTTTTCCATAAACGCCCCCGCTATTTCAGTTTCGCGAAAATCATTCTACCTGCTGAAGTCTGCAGGACAGAAGTTACTACAACAGCAGTATTTTCACCTACCAGTTTTTTACCGCCTTCAACAACGATCATTGTACCATCTTCAAGATAAGCAACGCCCTGATTATTTTCTTTGCCATCTTTAACGACAAAAACATTCATCTCTTCCCCCGGAAGAACCACCGGCTTAATGGCGTTAGCCAGATCATTGATATTAAGCACACTGACGCCTTGGATCTCGGCAACTTTATTAAGATTGAAATCATTAGTTATAATAACAGCTTCTGTCTGTTTAGCCAATTTCACCAATTTAGCATCTACTTCATTCAAATCTTCAAAATCAGTATCTTCTACAAGCAATTGTTCTTTATTTTTCTGCTGTATCTCCTGAATAAGATCCAAACCTCGGCGGCCTTTGGCCCGTTTCAGATTATCAGACGAATCTGCCAGCTTCTGCAATTCTTCCAAAACAAAGTTGGGAACGATCAAACGACCTTCCAGAAAACCTGTTTTCAGAATATCAATAATACGACCGTCGATAATGACACTGGTATCCAGTAATTTATTTTTACTGTACAATCTGTCACTCAGCGCCAACGATTTAACTGCAGCCGGTTTTACCGCACCTTTTAAGCTAGGAATACTGCGGTTAAAAAAGCCTACGATATCCTTATGCTTACGTAAAGCAACTTTCGCCCCAATAATAGAAAGCACCAGACTAAAGATCAAAGGAATATAGGGACCAATAATCGGCAAATGCGAAAAAGGCCCACCCAAAAGGTTAGCCAAAATCAAACCAATACCAATACCAAGCGTCATAACAAGAATATCACTGGTCGGCACCTTGGATAAAACGATCGCCATACGTTCCGTATAACCCATAATATGATAAATAAGCACCGGTGCAACAGCTACACCAAGACCACCAAAAACAAAGATGCCCACAGCACCTGAAACAATAGTTGCCAAAGCTATGCCAAAAAAGCCGTTGTCATAAAGATCGTAACCAAAAAAATCCGAAATATAAGGCAGTAAATATTCAGTAAGTATGAGTCCGGTAAGCGCAAACACAACGACAATGGTCAGCTTCAAAATCCTGTTTAACATCTTTACACCTCCTTTCTTTAAATAATATGGATAATATAATATTTTACTACAATTTTCGTATTAAAAACAGCTAAAAAAATAAAATACGTCGGAAAATCCGACGTATTTCACTAAAAAAACTTATTCAGCCAGTTTTCAATATCCTGCTGTTCAGCATTTTTTACAAGCATCACTTCGCTGATCAAAATCTGTCTGGCTGTACCCAATAATCTACGCTCGCCGGTAGATAATTTTTTTTCATTCTCCTGCACCTGCAATGTTCTTATTACATCGGCAACTTCAAAAACATTACCGCTTTTCATTTTTTCCAAATACATATTAAAGCGTCTGTTCCATGTAATAGCTTTATTGTAATTATCAGGACGTTCTTCCAAAACTTTTTCAACGGCATCGATATCATCATTTTCGATAACATGCCTCAAGCCAACACGTTCCACACTGTCGACCGGAACCATGACCTTCATCTCTCCAAGAAGCATTGCCAGGATCAGATAGTCGACACTTTGACCGTCACGTTCACGCTTTTCTATTGTTTTTACTACTCCGGCGCCGTGCATCGGATATACGACTTTGTCTCCTACTGCAAACATCTTCTGCCCTCCTAAGGAACACGCTATTTTTATATGTATTTATTTTAACACCTCCTGTTATTTTTGTCAAAATTTTATTATTTTATCATAGCTCCATATTTGTGTCAATCATTTTTTATATAAATTTTCTGATTTTATTTTAAAATAAACAAAAAGAGCGGAGAAACCTCCGCTCTTTTAAGCAAAAACCTTATCCAGCGCTTCTTCCAAAGTTTTAACCTGCACAATACCATTGCAGGGTTCATCCAATGACAGCTTGCCCATTGGCAAAACAAATCTTTTAAAGCCAAGATTCATAGCATCCTTGATACGCCTTTCCGGCGAACCTATTCGTCGCACTTCTCCTGTAAGCCCCACTTCACCCATGACTAATACGCCATGCGGAATCGGCCGATTACGATAGCTGGACACCAGCGCAGCAGCCACAGCCAGATCTGCAGCTGGTTCAGTGACTCTCATCCCGCCAACCACATTGACGTAAGCATCGTAAGCGCCAAAATCCATTCCTAAGCGCCGTTCCAAAATCGCCAAAAGCATAGTGACCCGATTATAATCAAATCCAACAGCAGTGCGTCGGGGCATCCCATAAGGTGTTTTGGCAACCAAAGCCTGCACTTCAACTAAAATAGGCCTGTTACCTTCCAGGCAGGCACAAACAACTGAACCGGAAGCATCGTTACTGCGTTCTTCCAGGAATAATCCTGCTGGATTACTTATTTCCTGCAGCCCACTGGCTTCCATAGAAAAAATACCGCTTTCATTTGTAGAGCCAAAACGGTTTTTCAAGGCACGCAGCACCCGAAAAGAATAGGATCTATCCCCTTCAAATTGCAGCACCACGTCGACCATATGTTCAAGCAATCGCGGGCCGGCAATATTACCGTCTTTAGTCACATGACCGATAATAAGCACGGCAATGCCGCTGGTTTTTGCAAAACGCAGCAATTTCGCCGTACACTCGCGCACCTGTCCGACACTGCCGGCTGCAGTAGGCAGCTCGCTGTTGTACATAGTCTGAATAGAATCAATTACCAACAATGCCGGCTGCACTTCCTGTGCCTGCAGTAAAATAATATTCAAATCGGTAGCCGTCATCACCAGCAGGTTTTCACCGCTGCTGCCTAAACGTCTCGCCCGCATTGCTGTTTGCGCTTCTGATTCTTCACCAGAAACATACAAAACTTTTATATTATTCCGGCTAAACTTCATGCCGGCATCCAAAAGCATAGTCGACTTGCCAATGCCCGGGTCTCCGCCCAACAAAACCAGGCTGCCGGGAACAATCCCTCCCCCAAGCACACGATCAAATTCACGGATACCTGTCTGCAGACGGCTGAGGGACTGTTCCGCCACCTGATGCAACGGTTTGGGCTTAGCGGTTTCGCCTACAGGCAGGTAACTCTGTCCAGGACGTTCAGGCACGTCCATTTCTTCGACAAAACTGTCCCATTGACCACATTCCGGACACTTTCCCAACCATTTAGCCGTTACATAACCACACGACTGACAAACGAAACGTATTTTCGGTTTTGCCATTACGGACGTTCCTCTCCAGCTGCAACCAAGGCTTCTTCCTTGTGCGCTTCTTCTTTATCAAAATAGATTTTACCAGCCTCATCAGTACGGGTCAAAATAGTATCACCGCGTTTTAATTCTGAAGCCAGATACAAATCGGAAACAGGATCCTCAACCAGTTTCCTTAAAGCCCTGCGCAGAGGTCGTGCACCATAACGCGTATCCTTGCCAGCTTTTAAAAGCTCGGCCTTAGCCTCATCAGTAACCTTGATATCAAGGCCATTTTCCTGCAAACGACCTGAAAGTTCTTTGAGCATCTGTTCGACAATTTGCCGCAGTTCTGCTTCACCAAGCGGATCAAAGACCAGAATTTCATCAATTCTATTTAAAAATTCAGGACGGAAGATTCTTTTTACTTCTTCCAATACAGCACTTTTGCGTCCGTCGTTTACCTGTTTCTCACCAGTCGCAAATCCCAACGGTTTGCTGTCCAGTAAAGCTCTGGCACCAGCGTTGCTGGTCATAATGATAACAGCATTTTTAAAATCAACAGTCCGTCCCTGCCCGTCAGTCAAGCGGCCGTCTTCCATAATCTGCAGCAGCAAGTTGAAAACATCAGGATGCGCTTTTTCAATTTCATCCAGCAAAATTACCGAATAGGGCCGCCGGCGCACAACATCTGTCAGCTGACCGCCTTCTTCATAACCAACATAACCAGGAGGAGCACCTACCAACCGAGAAGTAGTATGCTTTTCCATATATTCAGACATATCAAATCTAATCAAAGCACGTTCATCGCCAAAAAGGTTCTCTGCCAGCGCTTTAGCCAGCTCTGTTTTACCTACCCCGGTAGGTCCTAAGAACAGGAACGATCCTACAGGGCGGTTTTTATCCTTAAACCCGGCTCTGGCTCTACGGATAGCTTTTGCAACAGCGTCAACAGCCGCATTTTGACCGACCACACGCTCATGCAGCGCCTCCTCCAAATGAATAAGTCTTTTAGATTCACCTTCGGTAAGCTTACGCAGTGGAATATTTGTCCAGGAAGCAACTACTTCGGCAACATCTTCTTCACTTACCGTCAATTTACTGCTTGATCCACTGCGCTGCGACTGACGCTCACCATCAAGCTGTTCCTGCAGCTTGCGTTCTGCGTCACGCAATTCAGCAGCACGTTCATACATTTGCTGAGTAATAGCCGATTCTTTTTCAATGCGCACTTTTTCAAGCTGTTGTTCAATTTCCCGCTGCGGCAAGGAAATCTTATAGCTTTGCAGCCGTACCCTCGAACAGGCTTCATCCATTAAATCGATAGCTTTGTCCGGGAGATTACGGTCAGTGATATAACGATCAGACAGACGCACTGCCGCCATAATAGCCTCATCTGTGATTTGAATACGATGAAAGGCTTCATATTTATCGCGCAGTCCCTTCAAAATCTCAATTGAATCATTAACATCAGGAGCACCTACAACGATAGGTTGAAAACGACGTTCCAGTGCCGCATCTTTCTCAATATTTTTCCGGTATTCGTTTAAAGTAGTGGCTCCTATAGCCTGCATTTCACCCCTGGCCAAAGCCGGTTTTATAATATTTGCAGCATCAATAGCGCCCTCTGCGGCACCTGCTCCGATGATAGTATGCAGTTCGTCAATAAAAAGAATAATATTTTTATTTTCTTTTACCGCTTCCAGTAATTCTTTCAAACGTTCCTCAAATTCACCGCGGTATTTGGTTCCCGCCACCAGATACCCGATCTCCAGCGAGAACACAATTTTCTCACGCAGTATCTCCGGAACATTACCGTCAACAATTCGCTGGGCCAGGCCCTCGGCAATAGCCGTTTTACCAACGCCGGACTCTCCAATCAACACCGGATTATTTTTTGTACGCCGACACAGAATCTGAATAATGCGTTCAACCTCTTTTTCGCGGCCAACAACGGGATCAATTTTTCCATCTGAAGCCAGCTGATTGAGATTGCGGCCAAATTCCGACAGCATTTCCAACACATTGCTCTTTGTTTCCACATCGCTGTCGCCAGCATTATAATTGCCATCTGTCAATGGCTGATTATCATAAACAGCCTTAATGACCTTCATGACCTGTTCTGCCGTAACGTTAAAGCGCCGCAATACCTGAGCAGCCACGCCTTCTCCTTCACGCAACAAGCCCAACAGCAAATGTTCGGACCCTACATAGTGCAGCTTAAAAGCTGCTGCTGCTTCACCAGCAAGCTCTAAGGCCCGTTTGGCACGCGGGGTATAACTGATCATCAGCTCAGTGCTGCCAGCGGGCTCCATCCAGCTTTCCAGCTCTTTTATGACCGCCTGATTATCAATGCCAAGTTTTTCTAGAATCTTCTTGGCAAAACAATTTTCAACATTCAGCAACGCCAGCAAGATATGTTCTGTTCCAACATGATCATGACCCTTATCCAATGCAAAACGCATCGCGTCTTCCAAAATACCTTTGGCACGTTCAGTAAAACGATTCATGATCTGTTCTTCTCTAGCTTTTGGTTTCAACAGCCCATCTAAAAACTCTTTGGCATTGAAAACAGTTCCCGACAAAAAATTAGACGGAGCCAATTCTTCAACACAATCCGAGCACAGCCATTTGTCGATTTGTTTATCGTTGACCACGCATACCACGTGGACCACAGCTTCTTTTAATCCGCATTTCTGACATAACATATCAATTCACCTCACTCACGTTCTGTCATTTTAGTAATAGCCGTCTCCAAAACAGCTCTTTTTTTAGCTTCATCAGCATCCAGAATTTCCATCATATACTGCAACAGTGATTTTTCGCGCCTGCTGATCAAACGGTTAGCAGCCCAGTGCTCAATCAAATCATGCACTGTCGGCTCACAGTTCTCTTCCTGCAATTCATGAGGCATCACCCTTACAATACGGACAAAGCCGCCGCTTCCGCGTCTGGATTCGACCATAAACCCCCGTTCAGGAGTAAAGCGCGTGCTCAGCACATAACTGATCTGCGACGGTGCGCACGACAGTTTATCGGCAAGTTCATTACGCTGTACTAAAACAGCGTCCTCTCTGTCCTCTAAAAGCTGTCTGATGATGAAATTTTCTATTGCATCTGCAAGATTTCTCATCTTAATTACCTTCCTTTTATCGTTTCAGCATTAAAGTCAAACTTTTCTGCCGGCATCTATAATTAGATTAATTCTATTATATTTGACCTTTCGACTTTTGGCAAGTAAATTATTCGTGAACATCTTTTCAGCAGAAAAAAAACAAGCAGACGCATAAAACTCGTCTGCTTGATCAATTTTTTTATTTTTGCAGCTTCCTGGCAAATTCATAACCAAGCTGCCTTGCTGCTTCCAGGTCTTCTGGCTGTGCCTTCCATTTACAGGTAAAACCCGGTTCCAACTCAAAACCAGCCGCTGTCAGCAAAGCTTCCATATCTTTCTGAGCTCCGCCGGCCCAGCCATATGTACCGAAAACAGCTGCTTTTTTACCTGTTGGGTTTAAGCCTTTAAGGTATACAAGCAGACTGCCCATAGTGGGCAGCATTCCGCTGTTCAGTGTTGAAGAGCCGATGATCATACCACCTGCTTCAAATAAATCCGCAACAGCAGTACTATTCGGAGTTTCGTTCATACGCAGCAGCACAGCATCACTACCGGCACTGACAACACCCTCCAGCACAGCACGAGCCATTTGCTCCGTAGCGCCCCACATCGTATCATAGGCAATAACTACACTGCTGCCGCTCACACCTTTGCCCCAGGCAGCATATTTGGCAATAATTTCCTGAATATGACTGCGCCAGATAATACCATGGGCTGTAGCTATCATCTTTAAATCAAGCGCCGCTGCTTTCGCCAGCGCTTTATCAATTAATTTCGCATATGGCCAGAGTATATTGGCAAAATATTTTTTTGCTTCATAAAAAAGTATTCCCAGATCCACTTCATCATCAAAACGTTTAGCAGCCGCATAATGCTGGCCAAAAGCATCATTAGAAAACAAAATCCCATCATCTGCACAATAGGTTGCCATACTGTCAGGCCAGTGCAGCATTGGTAAAGTTACAAAAGTCAATTCACGTTTGCCTAATGATAATTTATCGCCATCCTTCACGACCTGAAAATCATATAAATCACCATAATGACGAATTGCTTCCGCCTTCCCTTGAGCTGTAATAAAAAACTTAGCATTCGGAGCCGCTTTGACCAGCGCCGGCAATGCCCCTGCATGATCCGGTTCCACATGGTTCACTATTACGTAATCAATTTTTCCAGGGTCGACAACACGTTCAATCTTTGCCAATAATTCTTCAGCAAACATCGCTTTCACTGTATCGATCAAACAGATTTTTTCATCCATGATCAAATATGAATTATATGAAGCACCGCGTTCCGTCTTATATCCGTGAAAATCACGCACAGCCCAGTCAACAACACCCACATCATAAATTTTAGGAGCTATTTCCAATGGCATCATTTTTTACACTTCCTTTCTGAAAAACTGCTTCTTTATTTATTATATAAGCAAATCACAGCAAAGTAAAAATTTCTTTTAGCAAAAAACAGTAAATTCTACTTACAAAATTCTATGCCTGACATTATTTTCACAAGGCCCGTTCAATAACACTGTGCTGACCTTTATCAATAAACAACCCTATTTGGTGGAAACTGCTCAAACTACTGCGATGTCCAATACTGACTATGGTAGTATCCGGCATTAAAGTTTCAACAAGCTTATACATCACCGCTTCTGTCTCCTCATCTAAAGCAGAAGTAGCTTCATCTAAAAACAGCCATGACGGTTGATAGATCAGTGCCCTTACAAAAGCCAGCCTCTGCTGTTCACCGCCGCTAAGCACATGTGACCAGTCTGCTTCGACATACAGGTCTTTTGCCAGGTAGCCAATCCGACATTGCTCCAGCAACATCACCAACTCTTCATCTGTTTTATGGCAACTGCCTGGATAAAGCAACGCTTCCTTCAATGTTCCCAATGGTAAATAAGGTTTTTGCGGAATAAACATCAGTTTCTCGGCAGCAGGCAGTTCCAATTTACCATGCACATATGGCCAGATACCAGCCACAGCACGCAGCAATGTACTTTTACCGCTGCCACTTGCGCCTTTGATCAGGATATTTTTATTTCGGCCGGGTACTAAAGTAAAATTGACATTTTTCAACAAGATCCTGTCATCTGGTAATTCAACCTGCAAGGACGCAGCTACGATAGTATCGTTGCGACTTTCCATTCGTTCAAGATCAATCTGCGGTTTTTCCTGTTTTACCTCGTGCATATGTACCCCAAAACCCGTAAGACGCTCTACAACTGCCCGCCATTCAGCCAAAGAAGCATACATATCTACAAAATATGATAATGATTCCTGCACCCTGCCAAAGGCACTGGCAATCTGGATCAGGCCGCCTAATGTTATTTCCTTACTTAAGTAACGCGGCATAGCCACTACGAAAGGGAAAATAATTGCAATCTGTGAATAGCCGGAATTAAGCCAGACCAACTGTTTTTGTTTTTCTACTATCTTCCAGAAATTATCCAGCAGCAGTTTAAAACGCTTCTTAAATACGCCGCCTTCCTGTTTCTCACCGCTGTAAAACGCTACACTTTCAGCATTTTCCCTCATTCGCATCATACTGAAACGAAAATCCGCTTCATAACGTTGCTGAACAAAATTCAGCCCTACCAGTTTTTTACCAATCAAATGAGTAAGCCCTGTACCAACAATGGAATAAACCAAGGCTACCCAAACCAGATAGCCTTCAATATGCCACACTTGCCCCGCCAAAGTAAATTCCAGTGAACCTGACAGTTCATATAAAATAAATACGAAAGACACAAAAGTACAAAAAGCCTTTAAAACACCGATACTGAACTTTAACGTCATCTCAACAAACAAACGCACATCCTCACTAATACGCTGGTCAGGGTTATCAGTATCAGAGCCGAACATCTGCAGACGATAGTAGGTCTTATTTTTCAACCATTCATCAATATACCTGTTAGTCAGCCAACGACGCCAGTTAAGCACCAGTACCTGCTGCAAATAAAAGGCATAAACTGCCAGAATAATGTAGATCACAGCCAGCCAGCCGAAATGTATCAGCTCATCAAAAATAAGTTCGGTCTGGTAATTTTGCAGTGCATTATAAAAGGAATTGTTCCATTTATTCAACAGCACCAGCATATACACTACGCCTAAAGTTAGTGCTATGATTGCCGTCAACAGCAAATAAGCCTTTCCCTTTTCTTCTGACTGCCAATAACTTTTGGTCAGGTACCAGACATCTCTGAGAAATTTACTTTTATTTTTTAATTCATTCATCTGCTTTTACCTCTAAACACTCTTTGTCAGAATTTTTCAGTTACCTTTTTTAAATACCACATAAATAAAAAAAATCCTGCAAAAAAATAATGCCCCGTCTTTAAGACGGGGCATTATATATTTACAAAACACCTAAATTTATTCTTCGCTGTGTTTTTTTCTGTTGAAAATACGTTCAACGACAACGAATAATACCGGGATCATAAAGATACCGATCATCGTAGCAAAGGTCATACCGCCAACAACGGCATTACCCATAGAAACACGGGCACCGGCACCTGGACCTGTTGCAATCGCCAAAGGCACACAGCCAAGAATGAACGCGAAGGATGTCATCAGAATCGGACGCAAACGCAGTTTGGCAGCATCAAGCGCCGCTTTAACTACAGGTTCGCCATTTTCCATGTTCATCTTTGCATATTCTACGATCAGAATCGCATTTTTAGCATTCAGACCAATCAGCATGATCAAACCGATCTGCATATAAACGTCGTTCTGCAAACCGCGCAGATACTGAGCGCCAAAACAGCCAAGGGCAGCAACAGGCACTGACAGCATAACTGCCAACGGGATAGTCCAGCTTTCATACAAAGCTGCCAGACACAAAAATACGAAGATCAGAGAAATAATGAAAATCTGTGTTGATCTGTTTCCTGCTTCCAGTTCGTCACGGCTCTGATCTACCCATTCATAGGTATAAGTAGTCGGCAAAATTTCTGCAGCAGTTTCTTCCAGTGCAGTCATAGCCTGACCTGTACTATATCCTGTAGCAGGGTTACCAGCTATTTTAATAGCTCGTACACCGTTGAAGCGGGTTACAGTAGCAGAACTTGTTTTACCTTCGTCAGTAACCAAGGTATTAAGAGGCACCATATCGCCGTTATTGCTGCGTACAAAGAAATAACGCATATCATCAACATTCGTACGATATTTTGCATCCGCCTGCATAACTACTTTCCAAGTACGGCCAAAAGCATTGAAGTCATTGATCTCACTGCCGCCGAGGAAAGTCTGTAAAGCTGTAAATACGCTTGCTACAGGTACATTTAGAGACTCTGCTTTTTCACGGTCTACGTTAAACTGATAAACCGGCGTATTAGTATTAAAGGTGGTATAAGCCATACCAATTTCAGGACGTTGATTGGCTTTAGCAAGAAATTCGTTAGCAACTTCCTGCATCCGCTCCATATCGTCACCGCCCAGATTCATCAGGTACATACTCAAACTGCCTGTGCTGGACGCACCCGGTAATGCAGGCGGATCAAACGCCATAACGCTTACCTGCGGCATTTGGGCACCGATGCCATAAATCTGCGGCACTATATCCTGAGCACTGTTATCACGTTTGTCATAATCTTCCATCGCCGCAACGATCAGACCGGCACTGGACTTAGGGGCGCCAGTAAGGATATCAAAGCCAGATACTTCCATAACATATTTAACGCCCGGCAGCGACTTGATCTTATCACCCAGCTCCATCATAGCCTGAATACCACGATTACTGGATGCACCCTCCGGCAAATTAAATGACGTTACAGAATAACCCTGATCTTCACTTGGCACAAATCCGGTAGGAGTAACCTTAGCTACCCAGCCCAATAAAATAACCATAACCAGCAAAACGGCCATTGAGATTTTTGCATGACGGATACATTTTTCAACATTTTTAACATATTTACTTAAAGTATTGGCAAACCAGACATTGAACTTATGGATAAATTTACCAATAGGTCCTTTGACTTCGTCTTTATCATGCGGTTTCAACAGCAATGCACACAACGCTGGAGTCAGAGACAATGCTACGATAGCTGACAGCGCCATAGAAACAGAAATCGTTAAAGCGAACTGTTTATAAAGCTGACCAACAGTACCGCCGGTAAATGCAACCGGGATAAATACTGCTGCCAAAACGAACGCAATCGCCACAACAGGACCGGAAACTTCTTTCATCGCCCGATAAGTAGCTTCTTTTGGAGTCATTCCATTATCCTGGATGTGATGCTCAACTGCCTCAACAACAACGATCGCGTCATCAACAACGAGGCCGATAGCAAGAATCATCGCAAACATTGTTAAAGTATTGATCGAAAATCCCATCAGCACGAACGCACCGAAGGTACCAACCAAAGAAACAGGAATCGCCAGCAGCGGGATAAGCGTTGCACGCCAGCTGCCCAGGAAAATAAATACAACAAGAATAACCAGCGCCAAAGCTTCAAAGAAAGTATGAGCTACTTTTTCCAGCGCTTCGCGTACGAACTGGGTATTATCCTGAACAATAGTCAGCTCCATACCTTCCGGAAAACGCGTTTCAGCATCGGCCAATACGGCTTTGATGTTATTGACGGTTTCCAAAGCGTTAGCGTCGCTTGTTAAGTAAACAGGGAAAACAACAGAAGAACCGCCGTTCAGATAACCAGCAACGTTATCACTGCGGGCACCAGCTTCAATTTTCGCAATTTCTTTAAGCTTCAGGTTATTGCCGTTTTGAGAACGGACAATAATATTACCAAACTCTTCCGGAGTCGACAAACGCCCCTGGGCATTAGCAGAATATTGGAATTCCTGCTGCTCCGCTGTAGGACGCGTACCAATAGAACCAACAGGAGCCTGAATGTTCTGACTCTTGATTGCATTGGAAACATCATCTGCGGTCACACCCAACTGAGCCATTTTATCTGGCTGCAGCCATAGGCGCATTGCGTATTCCTGACCAAAAATATCAATACTGGAAACACCCTTAACGCGTTTGCAGGCATCAAGGAAGTTTGTCATCGCATAAGATGTAAGAAACATCGTATCAAACGTTCCATCAGGTGAGTGCAACGCAAAATACATGATGGTCTCGGCAGATTTCTTGGCTGTCGTGATACCGTAAGCACTTACCTCTGACGGCATGGAGGACGAAGCCTGAGAAACACGGTTCTGCACCTCTACAGAACCGATATCTGCATTTTTATCAAGATTGAAATATACGTCAAGTGTGTATTCGCCTACGCTGGTACTAGTAGAGTTCATGTACAGCATATTTTCTACACCATTAACTTTTTGTTCGATCGCCTGCGCAACAGATTCCTCAACAACCTCCGCACTAGCACCCACATAGTTCGTAGAAACGGCAATGTGCGGCTTGGTGATATCCGGGTATTGAGCAATTGGCAGGCTGAATCCGGCAATAGTACCAAGTAAGGTAATAAGTATTGCCAGCACTATCGCAAAGACCGGACGGTCTATAAAAAAGCGTGCCACAACTAGTTACCTCCTTAGGATTCTTTCAAAGATACAGCAGTATCCAATTCTGCCTCGGTCATCGGTTCAGGTTTTACCTCAGAACCCTGTTTAATTTTGTTGATGCCTTCGACAACAACCGTTTCGTTGCCTTCCAGACCACTTTCAACCAGCCACAAACGACCGATACGTGGCCCTAATGTAACTTCGCGCATGGATACTTTATTATCATCGCCAAGTACATAAACAAATTTCTTATACATAAGCTCGGTTACAGCACGCTGCGGAATCAGCTTAGCGTCATGTACAGTACCGCTGTTGGCCTGCAGATGAGCAAACATGCCAGGCAGCAGGATCTTAGCAGGATTTGGGAATTCAGCTTTCAACGACAAAGTACCTGTCCCCTGCGTAATGCTGCGGTTGACCTGATCGACACGGCCTTTTTCAGAATAAGTACTGCCATCGCTCAAAACGATCGTCAGATTTTCCAACGACGCTCCACCTGCATCATTATGAGCGCTCAGAAGTTTTAAATATTCGTTTTCTGCCAGACTGAATTCTACAAATACCGGATCTGTATTAGAAATAGTAGCAAGAACAGTCTGACCGGCAGTAACATAGTTGCCTACAGAAAGATCATTGGTATCTATACGTCCGTCAAAAGGCGCAACGACATTAGTTTCTCCCAGATCAATATTGGCATTTTCCAGCAAAGCCTGCTGTGCATCAACAGCAGCCTGCGCCTGTTCGGCCTCAGCGACCCTGTTATCAAGCTCCTGCTTGGAAACAGCGTTCTGCTCATATAGCTTTTTATAACGCTCCAGATCACGGCTGGTACGAATCAAAGTTGCCTGGGCACTGGCAAGTCCGGCCTGTGCATTCAGAACTTTTGCCTGATATGTACGCTGATCAATAGTAAACAAGGTCTGTCCCGCAGTTATTTTTTCACCGCCCAGGAAATACTTTCCTGTGATCTGTCCACTGACCTGCGCCATCAAATTGACTTCTTTCTGCGCCTGCACAAAACCTGTATAGTCATAAACGATCGGCGTATCGCGTTTGATAACTTCCATCGTTTTAACCAACGTTGCCTGTGGTGCCTGCTGCTCTTTGCTGCAGCCAGCCAAAGCCATCACGGTAAATGCCGCTACCGCAACAGCCAAGGCCTTTTTCCTTCGGCCTTTATCAAAAAAACTCAGCATAAATATATCCTCCTCACGTATTCAAAAAAACGGCTGCGCCCTGTAAAAGGGCGCACGGCTCCGCTATTTTCAAGAATACTCTTATTATAGTTTATCGTAATTATAAACGCAACCGCTATTTTAACCGATTAAAGCCTTTTTTCTTAATTTTTCGTATTTTTTCTCTGTTTTTCACTATTTGCTGACTGACCAGTCAGTTCTCTTTAAAATAATTCCGGTTTCAGTAAAAACTTTTTCAGATCGCTTGCAGCCACCGTTGCTTCCAACCACTCGCCGGTTTCACTTCGCTGACAAAACACAAAATTAGTCCCGTTATAATACCAGCTTTCAGGAATACCTTTACTGAAATCCACCATATCTTTCTTTGTCAGCAACCTTAAAACAGGAAGTAAATCGGCATCACGTAAATTCAAAACATCACCAAGTGCCAATTGTGCTCCAGTTTGTACATCAATATTTAATGGTATCTTAGCAAAAATTTCTTTTTCACCTTCATCCAGTACACCAAAAAACACCATACTGATAAACTTTTCACTGACGAAGGTCAATGTATAATCAAGTTCGCAGCCTCCAGTTGCCAGATTCTGCAAATAAGGACCAGCAATAATCGCAAAATCTCCATTGAGCTTATTTTGCACCTCAGGCGCCGCAATAGCAGTAAAAACAGGATAAGTTACGCTGCTGCTGTCATGCACCGCCTGCCTCGGTAAAATCCGCCAGTTTTTTTCATTATAGCTGCGATGGAATTTGTCGTCTTTATTTTTGCCGCCGCTGTAAAAAGTTTTACTTTTTAATTTCCAGCCACTGCTGCCATCATATGACCACACCCCGGCCAGCTTCCCAAGCAGGTCTTCCCTGTTTAACCCACTGATGTTCTGCAGCGACAACAGTTCCAAAATCCCGTCCTGCTCCATATCTACAGCAACCAGCGAATGTATTTTCCCGACATACGGGCGTCGATACCCCTTTAATAAGGTACCGTCAACGTCATAAAGCCCACGCTGTTCATAAAACTCTTTCTCTTTGGGAAGCAGTTCATAATTAGTGCTGCCGTCTGCAAAAGCAATTTTACTGCGAAAATCCGGCACAAATTCCGCAGTTGCCGCTACACCTGCATTATCGCTACCAGTAAAAATCTCCTTCACCGCCTTAGGATCAGCAAAGTCAATGATACGATATTCTATACTGCCATCGTCGCCTCCCTGTCCAACAGACAAAATCAGCTGTTCGCCTCTGCCCGTAAACCTTGCTTTTTCTAAACTGCAGTCGTAACCGCCATTAATACTTGGTACATATGCCGTCAGCAATTCAGAGTCACTGCCTTTTAAAAGCAATAAAAAATCATTCCTGTAACTGCTGCCGCGAGTCATCTGACCACCATACAGTTCCACAGTTTCCAGACTGCCGTTACCGTCAACATCCAGCTGCAACAGCGCCAGCGGTTCCTGCTCATCCTGCTGTGCCGAAGCACTGTTCATACTGACCAGCAGTCCAGCTGCAAACATGGCTGCCGACATCATTTTTTTAAAATTTATGATATTTCCCATGCGGGCCTCCGTTCTAAAAAATACTTTCATCTTTATACATTATACCAATTCCTTTACCTTACTGAAAGTTTTTTCTATTTTTGTCTATAGATATTTAAATATTTATTTAAAAATTCTTCTTTTTTTCTGCAAAAAAGACTGCAAAAAACTTGGAGATATTGTAAAATTATGAAAGACATTATTTTGTCTGCACTACATTTTTGTACTTAGCGTACAATATAAGGAAGGGAAATAAATGAAAAAAATCTTGATTTTGTTTACAGCAGTTTGTTTTATGTTCTTGATGGCAGGCTGCGGCGGTGAGGACAAAAAAGCCGCTGACCTCAAAGCAAAAACAGCAGTATCTCTGGGTATGCTTCGCCTTACCAGTTCTGCACCGCTTTTTATCGCTTTAGATAAAGGCTACTTTGCCGAAGAAAACCTTGAAATAGATCAACAGTGGTTTGACGCAGCTCATCCTATTGCTGTGGCTACAGCTTCCTCTAAAGTAGACGTCGGCGCTACCGGTATCACTGCCAGTCTCTTCAATATGGCTGCCAGCGGTCAACAACTTGCTATCGTTGCCGATAAAGGCCGTGAACAAAAAGGCTTTTCTTCCTCAGCACTTTTAGTCACCTCCGATAACTACAACAATGGAATTACCAAGCTCGAAGATATCAAAGGCAAACGCATCGGCATTACTCAAAAAGGTTCTACCTTCCATTATATGCTTGGGCGGATGCTGGAAACCAAAGGATTGACTCTTGAAGATGTGGAGATCGTACCGCTTGGCAAATTGAGTGCTGTTATGGCCGCTCTTGAAAGCAAACAAATCGACGGAGCCATACTCAACGAACCCAATATCACCAAAGTGCAGACTGCAGGCTATGGTAAACTTGTCACCCAAGTCGGTGACGTTATCCCCTATCAAACCTCTGCCCTTTTCTTTTCTCCCAAATTCCTGAAAAATGAAGATGCAGCAGTACGTTTCTTAAGAGCATACAAAAAAGCCTGCAATTACTACTATGATGCAGCTATTGACAATAAAGACCCCAAAAAGCTGGACGAAGTCGTAGGCATTATCGCCAAATATGTTAAAGCTCCTGAAGCCGACATCAAGCTCGGCCTGCCTTATATCGATCGTGACGGCAAACTGCTGGACAGCGATATCAAGACTCAGATAGACTGGTATACTTCTCATGGCATGATCGAGGGCAAGCTTGATCCACAAGCCGTCACCAATACCAGCCTGCTCAGCAAGGCTATGCAAAAATAATTTCTCAACAAAGTTTTCCTTATTTTTATACTTTATCAAACAACACCGGAGGCAGTAGTTTAAATGAAATTAGTTATCGACAATGTCAGCAAAAATTTCATCGATCCTCAAGGCAAACAGCTGTCTGTACTTGAAAACGTCAGCCTGACTGTACACAGCGAGGAATTTGTAGCTTTGGTAGGGCCTTCCGGCTGCGGTAAATCGACTCTGCTCAATCTTACAGCAGGGTTGCTGTCACCAAGCGATGGGAGTATTTATTTCACAGATCTGACGGAAGGCCATACTCCTGCTATGGGCATCGTCTTCCAGGAAACAGGCCTGTTTCCCTGGCGCAGCGTTTATGAAAATATTGCCTTTGGACTTGAAGCCACAGGCGTACCAAAGACAGCACAGAAAGAACGGATCCAGCACTATATCAATTTAGTTGGACTCGGCGGTTTTGAAAAAGCCTTTCCGCACCAGTTATCCGGCGGTATGCGGCAAAGAGTCGGTATCGCCAGGGCGCTTGTCATAAATCCTGACCTCCTTTTAATGGATGAACCATTTTCTGCTTTGGACGCACAGACTCGCACGATCATGCAGGAAGAGCTTGTTACTCTTTGGGAAAAGACCAGACTCAGCACCTTATATGTTACTCACAATATTCAGGAAGCGGTAATGCTGGCTGACAGAGTCGTGCTTTTATCAAGACGCCCCGGTAAAGTCAGCAAAATCCTGACCATTGCAATTCCGCGAGCTGACAGGGAAAAAACTGAAAATACCGCTCAGATAGCCGAATTTATCCGCATCATCTGGGAACATATAAGCAGTGATGCCCGTGCGGCTCTGATGGAGGTGGAAGCTAATGGCTGAATATAAAATCCACAACCGTATGACTCACTGGCAGAAAACTTATCCGGCCTGGATATCTTTCGCTGCGATAGCCTTCTTACTGGCAGTATGGGAAATAATCTGCAGTACAGGTCTGATTTCCTCATTGTTTCTACCGGCACCAAGCGCAATCCTTACTGCACTCGGCAAGCTTATTACAAGCGGCGAAATCAGCCGCAGTCTGACAGCCAGTCTTTACCGCATTCTGCTGGGCTTTGCTTTAGGCAGCATCATCGGTTTGCTGGTAGGGCTCGTCACCGGCACCTCTGCGCTGATGGACCGAATAGGAACACCGATCGTCAATGCCCTTTATCCGATCCCAAAAATCGCTTTACTGCCGCTTTTTATTCTCTGGCTTGGAATCGGTGAATTATCTAAAGTCACTATCATTGCTTTGGGCGTTTTCTTTCCCGTTGCGATGAATACCTATTCAGGTGTCAAAAACGTCGACACATTGCTGATCAAGGTAGCTGTCAGCTTTAATGCCAGCTGGTGGCTGACGATGAAAAGCGTAGTTCTGCCGAGCGCATTGCCGGTAATCTTTGCCGGGCTGCGTCTGGCAGCGGGCACTTCACTGCTGCTGCTTGTAGCTGCCGAAATGATCGCGGCACAAGAAGGTATCGGCGCTTTGATCCTGCATTATGGAGATCTGATGATCACCGACCGTTTAATGGCCGGCGTTATCGTTCTTTCACTCCTGGGACTCATTTTCAATTTAGGTCTGCAATGGCTGGAACATAAAATAGTACCCTGGAAGACCCAAAGCAAATAAACATAAACCCCGCTGCGATTAATCGCAGCGGGGTTTATTTATCCAATTACATACATTCTCTGATAGCTTTCGCCATCCGTTTTACACCTTCGATGATTTTCTCTTCCGGCATATTGGAAAAATTGATACGCATATTACGGTCAGTTTTACCATTAGGGTAGAAGGCATCACCGGTAACGCCGGCAACCTTCATCTCGATACATTTGTGGAAAACCTTATCAGCACTGCAGCCCTGCGGGAAAGTCAGCCACAGGAACAACCCGCCTTCAGGATGTGTCCATTCCGTACCTGCCGGAAATTCTTCCGCCATAGTTTTTAAAATCAGATCGCGGCGTTTTTTATAAAGGGCTTTGATCTCTTCAACATGCTTATCCAAATCATAATTTTCCATATAAGCGTCAGCTATCCCCTGGTCAAAATTAGAGGTATGCAGATCGGCGCTTTGTTTGATTTTTACATATTCACTGACAACGTCCTTAGAGGCAGCGACCCAGCCTAAACGCAGTCCCGGACAGAAAATCTTGGAAAAAGTGCCGAGGAACATAACCAGACCTTTGGTATCCATAGATTTTAAGGACGGTAATATCTCCCCTTCATAACGCAGCTCGCCATAAGGGTTGTCTTCCAGCACAGGCAGATTATGTTTGTTGACCACTTCCATAAACTTTTTGCGGCGTTCCAAACTCCAGGTACGACCGGTCGGATTTTGGAAATCGGGGATAACATAAATAAATTTACAACGGTCGGTAGTGCTTAAGATTTTGTCCAATTCTTCCGGAATCAGACCAACATTATCAGTTGGCACTTCTACAAAAGTAGGCTCATAGGCATTAAAGGCATTAAGTGCACCCAAATAAGAAGGACTTTCACATAAAACAACATCACCGGGATCAAGGAACAATTTACCTGCAAAATCGAGACACTGCTGTGAACCGGTAGTGATCAAAATCTCATCCGGATCAACCTCAGTATGATATTTATCTTTCATTCTGGCAGCAATTTTAGCCCTCAGAGTCGGACGCCCTTCGGTCGTGGCATACTGCAGCAGCTGCTGACCTTCTTTTTCCACCAGGTCATGTGATACTTTAGCTATTTCTTTCACCGGAAACAGTTCCGGTGCCGGTAAACCGCCGGCAAACGAAATAATATCCGGCTGTGCCGTCAATTTTAACAGTTCACGGATTTCAGACGATTGCATACGTTCCATACGTTTAGCAAATTTCATAAGTTCTTCCCCTCCAACATTATTAGTTTGTACAATAATAGTAGCTACTTTGTACGTTTATAATTAAAAATTCTATCACTCTTACTGGAGCAAGTCAACGTATAAAATCAAAACGCAACAACTTTCTCGATTATTTGTTTACATTTGTCTTTTTAAAGCGCACCTTTTGCATCAGAGAATAAAAAAGAGCGGCTTTTAGCCGCCCTTTTATTATTCTTAGTACATACCACGATATTTCATAGCTTCTGCCAAATGACCCAAAGCTACAATATAAGCCGCTGTACGCATATTAACTTTATGCTCCTTGGCAGTATCGTAAACTTTCTTGAAAGCATCTATCATCAGACTTTCCTGTTTTTCGATAACTTCTTCTTCAGTCCAGAAATAACGATACAGGTTTTGTACCCATTCGAAATAACTTACAGTTACACCGCCGCCATTAGCGAGGATATCAGGTACAACGAGAATACCTTTTTTGTCAAGAATCTTATCTGCATCAGGAGTTGTCGGTCCGTTAGCACCTTCAACGATTACCTTGGCCTGTACCTTGGCTGCGTTGGCTTTAGTCAGCTGCAGTTCCATTGCACACGGAGCAAGGATCGTAACATCCATAGCCAGCAGTTCTTCATTGCTGATGGGTTTTGAACCTTTATAACCCACAACGCTGCCTGTTTTCTGCAGATGTTTTTCAACATCATAAGGATTCATACCTTTGGGATTATGGATGGCACCGTTGATATCACTTAAAGCAACGATCTTTACACCCATATCATGGATCAGTTTAGCAGTCCAGCTGCCAACATTACCAAATCCCTGCACAGCGCAGGTAGCCTGCTTCGGCTTAATACCCAAAGCTTTGATAGCCTCGCCGGCAGCTACCATAACGCCGCGTCCGGTAGCTGCGTTTCTGCCTAAAGAACCACCCAGACAGATCGGTTTGCCGGTAACGAAACCCGGTTCAAACTGGCCTTTAATCTTGCTGAATTCATCCATCATCCAGCCCATGATTTTAGCATTGGTATTCATATCAGGTGCCGGGATATCCATTTTCTCGCCGATGATCGGAGCGATCCTGTCAATAAAGCCGCGAGTCAAGCCTTCCAGTTCTCTTTCAGAAAGTTTAGAAGGATCAACAACTATGCCGCCTTTGCCGCCGCCGTAAGGTAAACCTGCAACTGCGCATTTGCAGGTCATCCAGAAAGCCAGAGTCTTTACTTCGTCCATGTTGACTCCGGGATGATAACGAACGCCGCCTTTAGCCGGCCCCATAATGGTGCTGTGCTGACTGCGATAACCGGTAAATACTTTTGTAGTTCCATCGTCCATACGAACAGGAATGGAAACCTCCAGAGTACGTTCAGGAGTTGCGATAATGTCCGCAGCACTCGGGTCAAGTTTCATGACCTCAATTGCTTTGTTCAGAGGAATTTTTGCCATTTCAAACAGATTCATAATGATGCCTCCTTTAAATATTTTTTAATTTAAGCATAATTTTATTAAATTTCTAGTTATCCCTACATTCCAAAATACATAGTTGAATTTTGTATAATGTATCCCCTCAGCTTTATTATAACTCTAAGCACAAGCGGCAGTCTAGCTATTTTTATACGCACAAAGAAAATTTTTTGAAAATTTTAGCAATTTATACACTTTCTGCAAATTTATGCATTTTTAATATTTTCCACATCACAAACGAGGAAATTCCTCGTAAAGCTTCCCAAAATCCAAACCGCAAACGACCTTATTTTTGTATTGTTCCCGTAAATCTTCCATGCCATTTCGCAAATGCTTCGAACTGATACCATATTCTATTGAAAGATAGGCTTCCACAAAAGCTGCCAGATGGTCGCAGCATTTTAACACAGTACCATCAACGGCCCTATATCCCTTACCGTTCTCATTATATTTTAGCCCAATCTCTTCCGGCCTGCAGGTAATCTTCTCACCGTCAACAACAGCCCGGTTACTGAATTCATCTTCAGTAAAGTACAGGATATCCTCATGCCAGCTATGCGGTAGCAGCGGCAGCAATTTTTCTGCAACCTGACGTTTTTCAATATCCTTGATCAGATCGTCCAGCCCCTGGATTGAGCGTTTGATCGGCGAAATAATGTCGCGGGTCAGCACCTCAGGCAGGTCGTGGAATAATCCACACAGAAAATCATTGACGATACGCTCATCTGAAGCCTGCATTTTTACAGCACAGAAATATGCCAGAGCAGCTACGATCAGCACATGGCCCATTACTGAAGTTTCCGGCACACGCGGAGACTGCGCCCAGCGTTTCTGAAAACGCAGCTGACCTACCAGATCAACAAACTTGCTGGTTTTACCTTTCAGCGACAATTTCTGCACTCCTGCAAGATCATAGTGATCCTCGATCTCACTTTCTATAGCCGCTTTCGTTTCCTCAACACCGTAAATGCCCTGATTGAAATGATAAATAATACCAAATTCCCACTGAGTGGCCAGATAATGTGCAGCACGCAGAAGTTTCTTTTCCAGATAATTTTCCTGTGGTTCATCAAAATGTCTCTGCATTTTAGCCATAAAAACAGGATCCAGATCAGGTATCCGCTGCCGCAGTTCCTCATAAACCCAACTATTGAGTTTTTTACCATGCACACGCATCAATTCATGGAACACCGGCGGCTTGATATCAGTCAGCACGATCCGATGCAGAAATTCAAAAATACCGCCTTCGATCAGTACTCGCCAGTTCAGTTTTGCCTGATGATCCTGCTCCTCATACTTTGCAAGCACATACAAAATCATCATTTTATGCGCTTGCTTATCCAGCTCCGTGAAGCCGTTAGGACGGATGTGATCGTTCCAGCGCTGAATGTGCGCCGCTTCATATAAAAATTCTACAAAAACCTTATTCAGCATTTACTTCCAATCCTTTCATTATTTATAAAGCAGATACGGCCGCACCTGCTCAGCAAACTCCTGTGCTTCCCTGTCCCAACGCGGCAGCAGGCGCTCTAATGGCACCCCCACGCGCAAAGCCGTTTCGCCCAGGGCAATATCTATTTTATAGCCTTTACCGCCATAGCGGGCCGGGTAAACAACCTTGTCAGGATACAGTTCTTCAATGCAGCGCAGGATATTCGCCCCGGTAAGCGCGGCACGATATATCTCCGCATCAGTAATATAAATTTCCACACCCTGGCACAGCTCTTTTGCAAACGCTCCGTAAGCTGGAATAAAAGCCGCCGGTCTGAAATACACGCCTGGCAGATGCAAACTGTTCAATTTATCCGCAACCGCATCTTTTTCAGCAAAGGGAGCACCTACATAATAAAATGGTTTTGTTGTTCCGATACCAACCGAAAGGTTAGTATCCCCCAAAATACCCGTAGTCACATAATATAAAGCCGTAGCAGCTGTAGGTATCTGCGGCGAAGTGCCTACCCACGGCAGCCCCGTATCCTGCCAGTACATTTTCCGATGCCAGCCCTTCATCGGAATCACCGTCAGATCAAGGCCAAGCTTCTGCGTATCGTTGATATATCTGGCATATTCCCCGATAGTCAGTCCATGACGCAGAGGCACCGGATAAAGGCCGATAAAGCTTGCCTGTTCTTGACGCAGCAGCGGCCCCTCCATCAATCCCCCAATCGGGTTGGGACGGTCGAAAACAACAAACTTTTTACCGGCTTTAGCACATTCTTCCATAGCATAGGCCATAGTTGAAACATAAGTATAATGCCGGGCACCCACATCCTGAATATCAACAGTCATCACATCGATCGAATCCAGCATTGCCGGCGTTGGCCGTCTTGCCGCTCCATACAGACTGTATACCTTCACACCTTTGTATTCAGCGCCGTCCACATCGTCTCCGGCAGCCACGGCGCCGAACAAACCATGCTCCGGCACAAAAATCCCTGTCAGATCAGTATGCGCCAGTAAAATATCCTCACTGCTGCGCAGCTTACTGTCAACACCGGTCTGATTTGTAATCAGACCCACACGCTTCCCTGCAAACAGCTGCTCATACTCGCCGATGCGTTCGATCCCTAACGTTACCGCCGGGCTATGCACCGATTTTTTATCCTGATCACGCCTGCCGGCATCAGCGCAGCCGGTTATTAAAACAACTACCAACAAAATCAATGCCAGTATCAATCGTTTCATTAATAAAAAGCCTCCAAATTTTGGAATTTTTCCGCAAAAAATCATCAAAAACTGTCATTATTGCGTATGAGTATCAATATTCTCTGTTTTTTAGCAAAATACCTCTAAATTTTACAAAAAATTATTGAAATTTTGGGTCAAATCTGTATATAATAAGTTGTTATCTGCATAAGGATAAAATCTGCATTACGAAAGGTTGTGACAAGCAAAAAATGAAAGAAATGGTCCGTTTACAGGGAATCACAAAAAAATTTGGTAATAACGTCATTATCCCCTCTCTCGATCTGACAATTTACGATGGAGAATTTATTACGTTGCTCGGTCCTTCCGGCTGCGGCAAAACCACTTTGCTGCGCATGATCGCCGGCCTGGAAACTCCTACCGAGGGCAGTATCTATCTGGACGACGAAAACGTCACTGCCTTGCCGCCCTATAAACGTGATGTGAATATGGTATTTCAACATTACGCGTTATTCCCTCACATGACTGTTGAGGAAAACATAAAATTCGGCCTGATGATGAAAAAAGTTCCTGCTGACGAACAAAAGGAACGTGTTGCTCAGGTCCTTTATCTTACCCAGCTCGAAGAGTTCCGCAACCGCCGGCCCCAGCAAATGTCGGGCGGACAGCAGCAGCGTGTCGCAATTGCCCGCGCTTTGGTCAACAATCCCAAGGTCCTCTTACTGGACGAGCCTTTGGGCGCGCTTGATTACCAGCTGCGCAAAAATCTGCAGCTGGAATTAAAAAACCTTCAGCGCGGTCTGGGCCTGACCTTCATCTATGTAACGCACGATCAGGAAGAAGCATTGACCATGTCTGACCGCATCGTCGTAATGAATAAAGGCGTTATCGAACAGGACGACAATCCTGATAATATTTATCATTATCCGTCCACAAAATTTGTTGCCAAATTCATCGGCGAAAGCAATTTCTTCGATACTGAAACTGAAACTTTGGCCCTGCGGCCGGAAAAACTGAACCTCTGCGAAGAAGATGAAAGCGAAGACAAAGCTGCCGCGCACCCCGAGCCTGCTTTTTACGGCACCGTCGTCGATGTTGTCTTCTACGGTACTATCGACAAAGTCTTTGTCCGTCTTGACAACTCGAACCAGACCGTGGTCGCATATCAGTACTTTGACGACGTCAAACGCTGGACGCCCGACGAACGCGTCGGCATCTGGTGGTACGAAAGAGACGAGGTGAAAGTACAGCGATGATGAAGAACGGTAAACTGCTGGTAGCGCCGGCCCTGCTCTGGCTCAGCATCTTTTTCGTCATACCGCTGCTGATCGTAGTTGCAGTGTCCTTTGCCGGGCGCACACCGTATGGACAGGTCATCTTTTCTTTTACCATTGATAACTACCTGCGGTTTTTGGAACCTTTATATCTTAAAATTTTTGCAGACACCCTGGTCGTAGCTATCGTAACTACGCTCGCCACGATCCTGATGGGTTATCCGCTGGCCTATACCATAGCCCAGCTGCCTAAGAAATGGCAGCAGCCAGGTCTGATACTTGTTATGATCCCTTTCTGGATCAATTTTCTGATCCGTTCCTATGCCTGGGTCATTATCCTGCGTTCACAGGGCGTAGTCAATACGCTGCTGTTGAATCTGGGCCTTATCGACCAGCCGCTGCAGATGCTTTACAATGATATGGCCGTTATGCTTGGTATGGTCTATGCACTGCTGCCCTTTATGGTGCTGCCGATCTATGTATCTATCGAACAGCTGGATACCCGGCTTTTAGAAGCAGCCTCCGATCTGGGTGCCAAACCGCTGACAGCCTTTCGTAAAGTTACTCTGCCCCTGACCATGCCCGGTATTGCTGCGGGTACAATTCTGGTCTTCATTTCTTCGCTGGGGATGTTCGTTGTTCCCGACGTTATGGGCGGTGCTAAATCGGCGCTCATCGGCAATCTCATCCAAAACCAGTTCCTGTCAGCCCGTGACTGGCCCTTTGGCTCGGCGCTCTCCATAGTGCTGGCCGTACTTAGTCTGGTGCTGATCATCCTGTACTACAAAGCTCTGCAGGCACAGGAAGGAGGTGACGGCGATGCAAAAGACGTGGCGTAGCCATCTGATGGTAGCCTATTCTTTGGCTATTCTGGCTTTCCTTTATCTGCCGCTGCTGATCCTGGCCATGTATTCTTTCAACGAATCAAGGATCAACGCCGTCTGGACAGGCTTCACCTTCAACTGGTATGAAGCTCTTTTCCAAAACCGCCGCGTTTTAGAGGCACTCACCAACAGCCTTTTTATTGCTGTGATCTCTACAATAGCCTCGACTACGCTGGGCACGATAGCCGCTATCGCGCTCAATCGTTACCAATACAAGTACAAACCGGTCATCAACGGCCTCTTATACCTGCCGATCCTGATCCCGGAAATCGTTATGGGTCTTTCCCTGCTGGTACTATTTGCTCAGGCACAGGTACCGCTTGGTAAAACTACCCTTATCCTTGCACACATCACCTTCTGTGTTTCCTTCGTTGTCATCACTGTCAACGCCAGACTGGAAGGTATGCGGCATGAACTGGAACAGGCAGCAATGGACCTGTATGCGACTCCGTGGAAGACCTTCCGCTACGTCACCTTACCGCTGGCCCTGCCTGGTATCGTGGCCGGCGCCCTGATCGCCTTCACGCTGTCTATCGACGATTTTATTATCAGCTTCTTTGTGGCAGGCCCCAATTCTACTACGCTGCCGCTTTACATCTACGCTATGGTCAAACGCGGTATCTCCCCCGAGATCAACGCCTTGTCCACACTACTGATGTTCGCAACGATCACGCTGGTCGTGATCGCTCAGATCCTGCAGCCGCAGCACACATCTGATAAAAACTCCGATTGATATCACAACTTACTGTGATACAATATAAACAACAAATAAAATGATGAAAGGGTGATCCGACAATGAAAAAACTTTTTGTTTTCCTCATCGCTGTTTTAACGTTGGCTCTGACGGGCTGCGGCGGTGACGCTCCCAAAAAGGACGCAGCAGCTCCCGCCGGCGGCGACAAGCAAGTGCTGAACCTGTTCAGCTGGGCCGACAATTTCGATCCGGAGGTCATTGCCGAATTTGAAAGGCAAAACAACTGTAAAGTAAATTACGACGTTTTTGCCAATAATGAAGAACTGCTGGCCAAGATCCAGGCCGGCGGCGCGCAATACGACCTCATCCAGCCCTCCGATTACATGGTAGCAACTATGCTGAAACTGAACCTTCTGGAAGAGCTGGATCTTGATAAAATACCCAATGCCAAAAATATCGTCAGCAGCTTGAAGGCTCCTGTTTACGATCCCACCGGCAAGCATTCCCTTGTTTACACCTGGGGCATTACCGGCATCGTCTACAACAAAAATTTTATCAAAGAAACTCCCACCTCATGGGAAGACCTGTGGAACCCGGATTATAAAGGCCGCGTGATTCTGCTTAACGACAACCGCGAAGTTATCGGTGTGGCACTGAAGAAAAACGGCTATTCCAACAATTCCACTGACCAGGCTCAGGTAGAAAAAGCTTTTAATGACCTGAAAACGCTGGCTCCAAACGTACTGGCTTTCGACACCGATACTATCAAGCAGAAATTTATCGCAGAAGAAGCCTGGATCGGTACTATGTGGTCAGGTGATGCTTCCTACACCTACAAAGACAATAAAAACATCGGCTTTGTGATCCCCAAGGAAGGCGCTACCATCTGGGCAGACACCTTTGCTATTCCCAAAGGCGCTAAAAACAAAGCTTTAGCTGAAAAATTCATCAACTTCATTTACGAACCCAAGATCAGCGCTAAAAACTACGAATATATCGGCTATAACGACCCTAACGAAAAAGCAATGGAATTCCACAGTGAAGAATTCCGCAACGATCCCATGCTCAAGGTCGGTATGGATAACATCGACAAAGGCGAATGGCTCATCGATATCGGCGAAGCCCTGCCTATGTATGACCGTTATTGGACTGAACTCAAAACCGCTAAATAAACACGTAGCGACCTCTGTTTATTTAACTCTGCTTTAAGATCAGGCTGTCTCCCATGAGGCAGCCTTTTTTATAACACATTAAAGGGGAAGTGTTTAGCTTTATGAAAAAACTTACATATTTACTGACCGCTCTCTGCTTTGCCGTTCTGCTGGGCGGCTGCGGATCGGACAACTCAGCTAAAGATGCCGGAGCGCCCCAGGTCCTGAACCTTTACGGGTGGGCAGATTATTTTGATCCCGATGTTATATCTGATTTTGAAAAGCAAAACAACTGCAAAATCACCTATGACGTTTTTTCTAACAATGAAGAACTGCTGGCTAAAATGCAGGCAGGCGGAGCCCAGTTTGATATCATCATGCCTTCCGACTATATGGTAACTACCATGCGCAAGCTGGATATGCTGGAAAAACTGGATCTTGCCAAGATCCCCAATGCAAAATACATCAGTGCTGACCTGCGCAAGCTGCCCTTTGACCCGACCGTCGAATATACCCTGCCTTATACCACCGGCATCACCGGTATCATCTATAACAAAAAATATGTCAAAGAAACTCCTGCCAAATGGGACGATCTGTGGAACTCGGAATATAAAGGACATGTACTGCTTTTGAATGACTGCCGCGAAGTTTTCAGTGTAGCCCTGAAAAAACACGGCTGGTCTAATAACAGCACTGACCCGGCTCAGGTAGAAGCAGCCTTCAAAGACTTGAAGCAGCTCAACAGCAGTGTTATTGCCTACGATACCGAAAACCTGAAACAAAAGTTTATTGCTGAAGAAGGCTGGATAGGCATTATGTGGTCAGGCGACGCCGCCTTTACTTACAGAGAAAATAATAATGTCGGTTTTGTTGTCCCAGATCAGGGCTCACTGATCTGGTCAGATAACTTTGCCATACCCAAGGGCTGTAAAAATAAAGAACTGGCCGAAAAATTTATGAACTATATGTACGACCCCAAGGTCAGCGCTAAAAACTGGGAATTTATGAACTGCGCCAATCCTAATGACGAAGCACTCAAATATCACTCCCAAGCCTACCTTGATGACCCCATGCTGAAAATTGGCAAAGAAAGCATCCCCAAAGGCGAATGGCTGACCGATATCGGCGACAGTATCACTATGTACGACCGTTACTGGACTGAGCTGAAAGCTGGTCAATAATAACAAAACAGGTTCACCGCTAAAGCGGTGAACCTGTTTTTATTAACCTGCATCTCAGCCGATCAGCTGCAGCAGTTCATCGATATTCTTTTTACCAAAGCTGACCTTATCATTATAAATCACACAAGGCACACTCATAATTTTATATTGCTCGCGCAGCTCCGGGAACAAATTGATATCAAATACATCTGTCTCGATCCCGTCATTTTCAACTGCCAGCCTGCCGGCTGCCATTACCAGTTCAGGGCACATCGTACAGGACAGTGAAATGACCACCTGCAGCTTTTTGCTTCCGCTCAGTGCTTTGACCGCAGCCAGCTGCTCCTCACTGATAGCCTGACCCGGCCCGGCCGCATTATACAGTGTCACGATAAATGAATTAAACTCATGACCACCAGGTACACCGTGGAAACGGAATCCTAAAGACGTTCCATCCGCACGGCAGACCTCGATATACGGCAGCCCGTTCGCAGCCTCCCCGGCTTCTTCCCAGCGCAGATGAGCGCTTAAGGGCGTCAGCTCGTTTAAAAAGCCGCGTATTTCTGCCGCCGCCCGGCTGTTATCCAATGCGGCCCGCAGTAATAAATCATCTGTAAATTTTGCAAAAACAGGCGTCAGCTGCGTTTTAATAGCTTCCGAGATAAACGCGCCGTCATCGGCTGCTGCTGCTTCCGTCTGCTTAACTGCCGGCTCCGTGATTTGCTTTTTAGTTACTGCAAAACGCGGCAGCTTCAGCTTATCGTGCAGCTGTGCAGCATATTTCTCCAGCGAAGTAGCCGCTTTAGCGCCGTCAGACACCGCTGTGACCACCTGCCGCAGATTTTTGATGCATAAGTCACCGGCGCCATAAACGCCGTCCAGATTAGTCTTTTGATCCATATCGGTGACCAGATAACCTTCACAGTCAGTTTCCAGACCGTTCAACAGCGGGCCGCCTACAGGAACATACCCGGCAAAAACAAATACGCCGAAGGTCGCGTCACCGGTCTCATAACGTGTACGTTCACCGGTCTTGCAGTTTTCATAAACAGCATAACGCAGTACGTCTCCTCCGCCGACTTCCAGCATGGCAGTATTATACAGCACTGTTATCTGCTCATGCCGCTTCACTTCATCGGCGATCGACCCGGCACAGGTAAAATCATCACCGCGCACCAGCACTGTCACATGCCGCGCATAACGGGTCAGAAAAATCGCTTCTTCGGCAGCAGCAAAACCACCGCCCACAACAAATACATCCAGACCAGTAAAAAATTCGCCGTCACAGGTAGCACAATATGCAACGCCGCGCCCGCGGTATTCCGACTCGCCTGTAAAGCCCACCTGCCGCGGTACGGCTCCCATAGCCATGATCACACCCAGCGACTTAAAAGTCCCCTTATCGGTACGCACCTCTTTGATATCGCAGTCCAGCTTGCTTTCCAAGGCCTCCGCCAGTAAAAACTCCGCCCCGAAGCTTTCTGCCTGCAGACGCATCTGCTCAGTAAGCTCTTTACCCGTAGTTTTTAAAACGCCCGGATAATTTACCACCTCGGAAGTAATCGTGATCAGACCGCCGATCTTCTCTTTTTCAATAACCAGCGTCTTATACTTGGCCCGGGCCATATAAACGGCAGCGGCAAGGCCCGCAGGCCCGCCGCCGATGATGATGACATCATACATCCGTTCCATGATCAGATAATCCCTACCAGATCAAGACTGGGTTTCAAAGTGCTTGCGCCAGGCTGCCATTTGGCAGGGCAGACCTGATCGCCATGCTCGGCAACAAACTGCGAAGCCTGCACACGGCGCAGCAGCTCGTCAGCATTACGTCCGACATTGCCGGCAATAACTTCATAAGCTACGATCTTACCTTCCGGATTAACGATAAAGCTGCCTCTTTCGGCCAGGCCGTCAGCTTCGATCATCACATCGAAATCTCTTGCCAAAGCTCCGGTCGGGTCAGCCAACATCGGATACTGGATCTTTTTGATTGTAGCCGAAGCATCATGCCATGCTTTATGGACAAAATGAGTATCGCAGGATACGGAATAAATCTCGCAGCCGATTTTTTTGAATTCTTCGTATTTATTCGCCAGATCCTCTAACTCAGTCGGGCACACAAAGGTAAAATCAGCCGGATAGAAAAAGAACACCGACCATTTCCCTAAAATATCTTTTTTGGTAACCTCTTTAAAATCGTTGCCTACATAGGCCTGAACCTTAAAATCGTTAACTTCCTTGTTGATCAATGACATAATAACTGCCTCCTTATATAAACATAAATTCAGTCGTTTTAGTTAGCCCTCGCTAACGCACTTTTAATATAACATATGTCATTTAAAAACGCAAGGGAAATTTATTTGAAATTAATATTCATTATTGTAATTGATTTTGCAGCTCTACAAATCACTGAACTGTTAATAAAAATCCCGATGTGAAGCACGCTCCACATCGGGATTTTTATTGAATAACGCTGTTTTATACTGCAATCGCCAACCTGTTAATCACATTTTTCTCCATTTTCTCCTGTCAAAAAATCTTTCAAAAACTTTTCTTCCGGTATTGGCCGTGAAAACAGATAACCCTGACCAATATCGCAGCCATACTCCTTTAAAATCTGCAGCTGCTGCTCTGTTTCAACCCCTTCACCCACAGTTTCAATATTTTTATTTACCGCGTTGCAAAGATTGATCGCCTGCTGAATGACCGTACGCGACTTATCATTTTCAAAAATGGTATCGATCAAACTTTTATCAAATTTTACCACATCAAAATCATTTTCTGCCAAAGCGGCAATATTGGAAAACCCGCTGCCAAAATCGTCCAAAGCAATACTGAAGCCAGCAGCATGAAAATCATCCATCAGCCTGGTAATTAATTTTTTCTCCAGGCCGCCGATACTTTCTGTAATTTCGATCTCGATCAGCTGCGGCCCGATCTGATACTTGCTGCAAATAGCCACCGCCTTCTGCACGACATTCTTTTTCCGTAAAGTCGTACGCGACATATTAACAGATACCTTGATAAATTTTTTGCCCTGTTTCTGCCAGTTATGTATATATTCGCAAACAGTTTCCAGAACGAAAAAATCGACAAAGCTGATCAGTCCATTCTGTTCCAATTCCGGTATAAAATCAATTGGCGGAACAAGGTTGCCTTTACCGTTCAGCTTTCGCACCAAAGCTTCCGCTCCATTTAATTTTTCATCACTTAAATTTATTTTGGGCTGCAAATAAACGGTAAACATCCGCTTGTGAATTTCCTGCAGCAGTTTTTTAGCTGTTTTAAAATATTTTCTGTCTATGCTGTGCAGATGTGTATGATATGTATCTTTGACTTCTTTCATTTTTTTATTTGCAGTCACAAACTGTTTTTGCATATCCAGACCAGTATTTTTCCAGCTGCTGCCTACGGCGGTGCTGACATTTTTAATAACTTTTATCTTTTCCTTAAAAGTTTTCAGAGCTTGTTCAAATTCAGCTTTAGTCTGGTTTATGCTCAAAACGACAAACTCGTCGCCGTCAATACGAAAGCAATGGCCCTCAAATACTTCAAGCAGACTTTTACCGACCTCTTTTAAGATAGCGTCGCCAAAAACAGAACCATACTGATCGTTGATCCTTTTCATCTCGTTGATGTTGATAACAGTTACACCTAAAGTCTCCGGCAGGTCATTTGCAATGCTTTCAGCAACTTCTTCATAGTATGAGCGGTTAAAAACTCCTGTCAGCATATCCGTCCGACGCATTTCTTCCAGTTTTTCATAAATACGTTTTTCTTCCAGTTTTATGGTTTCTGAATTAATAACAGATAAAACCTGAAAACGCACTTTTTTATTATTCGTACAAACCAAAATACTTTTTAATTGCAAATATCGCTTCAAAAACGGCTGATAAACCTCTTCTAATAAGAAACCCTCCTGGGAAAGCAGCTTATTCTGGCAAAAAGAACATACTGTTTTTTGTCCATGCAAAACTTCATAACACTTTTTGCCAACATAATTCCCATCAGCCAAAAATTTCCTGGAAATATTTTTGGCTTCCTCATTCATATAGATAAGCTCATTTTTTTCAATATCTATCATGCAGACAGCGTCTTTGACCTGAGTATAAACCTCAAAATCTTTTTCACTGGTATCAATTTTTTTTATTCTCTGCCCGCTCATTTCGACACCCCTGTTCCCTCTTTTCTCCTGCAAAACAAATGCCGCCTGCTGATGCAGGCGGCATCTATAAATATAGCGCGTGATATCCGCCACATCCGACAATTTTAAAGTTTTAAAATTCGAATCTCACCCCGGCATTGATCTGCCATTTCTTTTGGATCTCGGCCCCGAAGCTGCGTTCGATATCGCCGTAGAACTGACTGGTTTTACTGAGTTTGATATTAGTCCCAAGACCCAGCTCAAACCAGGTATCACCATAATCTTTGGAAGTCGCCAGAGTTTCTCCGTTAGCAGCCTGCATCGTGATATCCCGTTCACCGCCGAACTCGTGCAGCAGCGAACCCTTGATATAAAAATCACTCCTGCCGTCTTTGGCCTTTTGACCTGCTACCAAGCCTACCCGGCCGATGAAACTGTTCATTCCGCCAGCATACACTTCCGTTCCGCGGTCAGTAGTATAGTGTGCGCTTCCTAAACGTCCTGCTGTAAACTGCACCTGCGGTTCGATAAACGTGCCCTGTTCCCGGTTCACCTTGATCGTTTTGCCATATTCCACGCTCAGGCTGTACGCATGAGCTTTATAATCTGCCTTATCCGCATATTCTCCATAGGATTTGATATCCGTACTAAACTGACCTATCCGTGCCACAACGTCAGTATAATTGCCCTTTTCTCCATACCAGGTACCGTACAGGCTGCCTGACAGCAGCTTATCCTTACTGCTGCCACTGCTGTAGCCAGCCTTACCTGTTCCGCGGTCTATGGCAAAACCATAAGTGCTTTTTTCGTTATCGGCTTTATCGTAGCCCAGCTGGAACAGGTTATAGTTGCCGTCAAAACTGCCGCTGCCAAATTTTCCGCCTACGTAACGGGCCCACAAATCGTCACCATCCTGCTCATTCGTACGGTAACGCAAGTCGCCCAACCGTTTGCGCAGTGTATCATTGCTACTACGCCACAAAGCATAGCTGTTATCGGCACCATCCAGCAGTACTTCCGTATCGTCATTGACAGTTTTTTCTATTTTAGTCAGATACCATTGCTCTTCAGTGCCGACAGCATTACCCGCAGCATCAAACGCCTCAGTCCCTTTTTTTATTGTTGGCGTTACATCCCACAAACCGCCGTTATTCAACTCTTTGCCTGTGAAAACAGCATTTTTACTGTCATCAGTGATCAATAGCAGGTTTTTTATACCCGTTACCTGTATGTTATTGGCAAGGCTGACATCTTTAACGCTGACGTAAGTAGTGCCTGCATCAGCATTTTTGATATGTACTTTATCGCCATTGACCTCGCTTGCTAGATCAGTATCTAAAATAAAACTGCCGCCGGTGCCCTTATAATCCCGTACTTCCAACTTATCTGCCCCAGCCCGCATATCGACCACAGCATTATTTTTATTTTCCAAGGTGGTTGCTTCACTGTCGGCAGTCATAAACCACTGCGAAGAATTATCAAAACTCAGATCAGTAGTCCTGTTTTTATCATTGCTGACCCCCAAGCTGGCTCCACGTAAGAATGACTGCCCATTTTTCATGCTGATATCAATAAGCGAACCATTAACCGCATCCGTAGTTAAATGCTTCACATCACCCGTCAGCTGTATGGTTTTCCCGGCCGCTGGATCAATAGTAACGCTGGCTGTAGTTCCTCCTGTAACCGGTACTGGCGCATCCCTATAACAATCAGTCACGCCAACGGCCAGACCTTTGTTTGTCTGTACAATGACATCACCGCTATACTCAGCAGCTTCTCCGGCTACCGTTGCAACAGTTCTGATCCCAATACCGCCTTCACTGGCTATAACGACACTTACATCTCCGGCTGCCGTTATTTTGCCGCTGAGCCCTACAGTACCATTCTGTCCCGCGGCATCTACCGCATTGCCAAGCAGGCTGACATTAGTCTGCGAACCAGATTCGAAAACAGTTTTTGCCGTACTTAAAACACCTAAAACTCCATATTCAGCATCCTTATTTGCCGTACCTGTTTGCATTCCGGTCGCGTCAATAGCAATATTCACAACAGAACCAGCCGCATGTTTGCTCTCTCTAGCGGTGCTATAATTCCAGACCCCCTGGATCAGTTTCGAACGATTTACACCACCCGCAGGCTTGGCATTGATCATAATATTTGTTTCTGAACCATTTCCTGTTTCCAGGCTGCCCATAGAACCGGTTATCCTGTCCCCCATAATAGCAGCCCGTCCCTGCGCCGCTGCTCCTTCCTTTTGGTCCAAAGTGATCAGCAGGTCATTCTTCCGTCCCTCCAAAAGCGTATTGCCTGTAAAGCCGACAACATACGTTGTATAAAATACCCTCGGCCCTATCAAAACCATTTTGACGTTATCTTTAGCATCAGTCATCCCGTCATCTATATCAGAAACAATACCGTTGACATTAAAAGACTTGCTGCCGTCAATGAAAACGTTCAATTCCTTGCCTACAGTAAGCTTGCCCTTGGCATAAGCACCTATGGCACTCTCAGAATTCGTAACAATATCAATATTCAAAGCACCCTTGACAAGTAGATCAGGAGCAGACGCAGTATCTGTCACATACAGTCCTGTGTTTCCATTCTGTAATTTTATATTGATATTGTCCGCAGTCAAATTACTCTTACTTTTGATGCCTGTCAGCGCATAACCACTTTTCAGTTCAAGCTCAATATTGACATCTTTAAAATCCAACCCGCCCGTTCCGGTATTCTTGATACCGTACATACTACCGCTTTCGCTGACAGCCTGAATATCGATATTATCAGCTGCAAATTTTCCTGAATTATTTATACCGATAAAATTGCCCTGCATCATACCGATTATTTTGAGATTTTTAGCCAAAAAATCTCCGCCGTAATTTTCAATGCCCGCATTATAGATACCTGTTGCATTGTAGGTCTCATCCTTGCCTTGGCTGTTGCCGCCCAAATTTATTTCTGTATTCTGCGCTGTAATATTGATCTTAGAAGTTTGGGAACCGTAAATACCGTAATTAACAGTATAGTCATTTGGATCACTGTGTATCGCGTTATTCGTGATCGATAACAGCTCGCCGCCAATGTTTATGGTGGCATAATTACCGGCACGAACGGCATAAACATCCTTATCTGTTGCTGCTGTCGGATCGTCAAGGTCAACAGTAAGATTTTTATCAAAGGACAGTTCGATCCTAAAACCGTTTCCACCAGTGGAACCTGCGGAAACAGCCGAAGCCGCTTTATAACTAAACTGACTCTCAACAAATTTATCTATTGATACCGCGTCTTGATACGAATAATATTTATCTTTATCACCGATATATTCTTCTTTGGAAATAGCATCGCCGGCCAAAACACTGTTCTGCTGCAGCGCTGCCAGCATCAAACTTAATACAACCGCCTGTTCCAACTTCTGTTTTCTCATTTTTCTCTTTCCTTCCATATTTTCCCAACAAATTTTGTATTTGCTGATTGAAATTTATGCAGTACAAGTTATTATTCCTTTTGCAAATATTTTATATTTATTTACAATATTTTTAATATATTACCATAATCATTATCTGAGCGCAAGATTTTTTGCATAAATGAAAACTTGCACAACTTCCTTCTGTCCTAAAAAATTTACAGGCAGTATCTTCTGCTTACAACGTTAGTATTGAGTTACTCTTTTGTTAACACTTCTTGGTTTTACTTAAAAACAACCTGCGAGAGAAGTAAAAACCTAAATGCTTTTAAAAGACTCTGCTAACGTCATTGAATAGTAATACTGTCTCATAATACATATGGCAATGAACAAGACCAAAGTTTACGTGTCAAAATATTATTTCACATATTTTTCACAAATATCATGTAAATGCTGGCAACTGCTGCTAAAAAACTCATGGCAGTTATAAAAACCACCTGCGGAAAACTTTTAAAATTTTTTACAGACCACGTAAACTTTCACCCTTCTCAATGCCATATGTATAGTGCAGGGGTAAAACACTCTATGCCAACCACTTTTGAAAGGAGCATCACTATGCAAATATCATCAGCACTGTATTTTTGATAAAAAATAAAACCGCAGACTTGCATAAGCAAGTCTGCGGTTCAATTTTTCACTTTTCATTGTTTTATTGTGCGGTACCGTCCTGTGTTTTCATATCTATCAGAGGTTCATATCCGACCGGCGGCTCTGCTGCCAGCCACTGCTGCTTACGGTCACCGGCTGCAAACAGATGCGAATCAAACCACATATAGAAGAATTTTTCAGCCGGCACAACAACGTAGCCATCCTGTAAATGATCAGCCGTATCATAAGGATCAGCCATAATCAGTACGTCACTGCTGGTTATGTCATCCGTGCCCATTGTGTCATAGCCGATAATAACACGCCAATGCCCGCCCCAGTCTACATTTTCTACCATAATAGGTACATTGCGTTTAAGATGCTCGACTACAAATGCTTTGAATTCCTGTGTATTCTGCGGTGTTTTATCTTTATCAGCTGACGAAGTTACCTGCCAGCCTTTTTTCTTAAAATATTTGACCATACCTTTAGTATTAGTCCCGGTATAGGACTTTGTCCCCATAATCTTGCCGATCGCCAGTTCATCTTCCTCGCTGCGTCCCTGAAAATGTTCGACCACCATCAATGCAGCGGCAGGGCCGCAGGTATATTCGGTAGTTTGCTGATAGGTACGGAACTTAGGCAGCAGCACAAGCGAATCAGTAGGCTGCATATTATAAAAATCGAGCTGCTGAAAATAAGGCGATTTAGGCACATTGGCCAGTCCATTGTAGGACGACGCCCCGGCACTTTTGGTATCATAATTTGACGGATATAGTATCTGATTTTCATTACTCATACCCAGCATCAGCAACGCTGATGCTGCAACAAGCAGTGCGGCAAACAATTTCTTTTGTGGCATTAGCTTCCCTTCTTTCTAGTGACGTTTCTGCCAGCCTCTGACTGCTTCCTCTAAAGCAGACCTTTCGTTAGGCAGATTGGTGCTTTGCACTCTCTGTAATAAATATCGCATAGCGTCCCTGATCTTGCTTTTATCTTCTAACAGCACAAGCACATCATGGCCGCTGATCGCCAGATCCTTAGTATGAACAGGCATTTTACTGCGGGCCAGTTCCAGCACCGCCGTTCCCAAAGCGCGTCCTTCCTCCATCAGTTCGGTATTCTTACCGGCGTGAGTAGCACCCATATCTGCTAAAAATACTGCTACCATCTGTTCAAAAGCAGCAGTCATTTCATGACTATCTTTAAAATTACCGCCGGCCGCCTCGCTGCGCAGCCAACGCAACAATGTGCGTTCACCCGTTACCAGCATCGGTGCGAAGCGCATATGCCTTGACACCAGCCATACTACTCTTTGCACAAAAGGAGCCGGATAACGCAGCCGACTTAAAATAACTTCTGCCATAACGGCGCTTTCAGCTTCGTGACCATGATCACTGGGCTGACCTTCTTTATTAAGCCTGCGGATACCAGGAAGCCCTTTGGCTACATCGTGCAAAAGCAGGGCCCAGCGTATTGCCAGCTGACGCGGACTGTTATCAACAGCAGCCAGAGTATGCTCCCATACATCGTAGCAGTGAAAACGCTGGTTCTGCGGCAATCCCGCCAAATGCTCCAGCTCCGGCAAAACATCTATTTCCCGATAAGTTCCCTGTTCACGCACACGGCAGCGTCCGGCCGCCAGCCCTGTCGCCATCATCAGCATCAGTCCCTTGCCGGCCCATTTGCCGAGCAGCAGCTTATCCAGCTCTGTCCGCACACGTTCCAATGATAGCCCGGCACTGCGGCTAACAGGAAAGCTGTAGCTCTGCGGCAGGTAATACGGCGTCTGCGGCTGTCCAAATGCCGGGCCGGCGCCCTGCCGCTGTACATAATCAAAGCCCAGCTGACCTACAAAGCGGCAGGCTCTGTACATACGCAAAGCATCTTCCTGATAACGGGCTGGCGCATCACCGACAGTACGCAGTATTTTCTGCTGCAGGTCCTGCCTGCCGCCGTGATAATCGTATACATTACCGGACTGATCCAAAGCCATGGCATTGACGGTAAAATCGCGCCGCGACAAATCAGCCTCCAGGTCGTCACAATACCAGACCTGCTCCGGTTTATGCGCATCCCCGCCGTAGGCTTCGCCACGGAAGGTAGCAATTTCTACCGTTTGGGAGTCCCGATGCACAACAACGACACCGAAGTTCTGCCCCAGTTCGCCAACAACAGTAAACCCGGCCGGTTCTAAAATGCTGATAACAGACTCGGGGCGGGCCGATGTTGCAACGTCAAAATCGCCGGGTGTCTTTCCCAGTAGCAGATCGCGTACGGCACCGCCTACAACATAGGCTGCAAAGCCCTGCTCTGTAAGCAGCGTCAATATTCTGTTGATAATGGGCGGCAATAAAAATCGCCTGTTTTCAGCAGTCATAATCTCACTTTTTTTAGTTAATTTATTCTATCATAAAGTTTCAAATCATAGCAACTTTTTCCAAGCCAAAATTTAATCATTCTGGTCAATACCGCCATTAGGCAGCGGATAATCGACGGCAATACCAAAATACTCCCACAGCACTCCCTTTAAGTCGTATTCAGTATTGATGGTATAGCGGTATTTGACACGTCCACCCAGATAAAACTTTAAAAAATTTCCCCGTATCGTGATATTGCAGTCTTCGCGAAAAACAGAGATCGCTTTACCTTTATTGAGCGGCGAATCCGGATGAAGGTCTGTATAAATGCAGGCGGGAATAAAATCCATATCCAGCTGCTGTTCTTCTGTAAAGCCAAACAGCCTTTTCCATGGTTTACGCCGTTCCTTCTGCCACAGCAGCCAGCCAAAGAACGGATCGCGGCTGAATTTATATGCGCAGATACCGTCACTCTGCACTTTGCCCTCTGCCATTTCGAGCGGACAGCGCGGACTTTCACTGTTGACGCCAACATCAGTCAGATAACGTTTATCTTCCAGTTCGATGCACATTACCCGATGCCGGCGGATCTGGTATTCCTCCAGCCGGTCGATAAAACGGGCAGCATAACTTGTGACTTTATAGCCCAGGGATTCCAGCAGCCAATTATACAGGCCGTTCAGCTCAAAGCAAATGCCGCCGCGGTTTTTCATAATGATTTTGGCAAACATATCATCATGCTCGAGCGAAGTCAGCCTGCCGCTCAAAATATCCAGATTCTCATAGGGCACATATTTCAAATGCGCGTCCTGCAGCAGCTTCAGCGTCGCCAGGTCAGGCGGCGGTACGACCTGCGGCAGATGCAGTTTACGCAGATATTGACATAATTGCCAATGGTTCATCAATGCGGTTTGCTTTTTCATTCCCATCACTCCATCCGCAATTATTCTCTTTCTTTTATTGTACCGCAAAAATATGTGTTCCTGCAGAAAATTTTACAACGCTGCGCCTTAACCTGAAGTTAATAAAATATGGCTAAAAGATCATAAATAGGTTACAATAAAGTTAGAATAAATCTTGTCGGTGAGGCGATAAAATGAGTAGCAAGCGTTATGCGCAAGTTGATAAGGAATATTGTGTATCCTGCGGCACCTGCACTAAGGCCTGTCCGCTTCAGGCGATCAGCGTGCCCGATGGTATCAGCGCAGTTGTAGAACTGGCTCGCTGCATCGGCTGCGGTCTGTGCGCCCGTGAATGTCCGGCATCTGTGATCAAGGTGGTGACTGCTGATGTCTAAACGCAATCACTGGTATGATTATCTTTGGGTCCTGACGGCGCTGTATCTGGCTCTGGTTTTTTTTAATATTCTTTTCGCCTGGCTGGGACTGCTGTGCTTTTTCATTCCGCTTATCATGGCTTCTACATTCGGCACTAAATCATATTGCAATAAATACTGCGGCCGCGGGCAGCTATTCGAGCTGATCGGCAACAGTTGGAAGCTTTCACCAAAACGCGATATCCCCTCCTGGATGCGCTCACATACCTTCCGTTATGGCTTCTTGCTGTTTTTTACAACGATGTTTGTCAATATGCTGGTTTCTACCTACCTGGTCTTTACCCATGCTATCTATTTTCATAAGACAGTCAGCCTGCTGTGGACTTTTGACGTACCATGGCACTGGGCTTACAGCGGCGGTGCGCAGCCATGGGTCGCGCAATTTGCTTTTGGATTTTACAGCATCATGCTGACCTCCAGCATTCTCGGTATCATCACGCTGCTGCTGTTCAAGCCGCGTTCCTGGTGCGTTTATTGCCCTATGGGCACGATAACGCAGCTCATCTGCCGCTGGAAACATCGTAAATAAACAACAGCTAAAAAGCAGTACACATTTTCAAACGTGTACTGCTTTTATTATGCCAATTTCCGGGCAATCAGCACATCCATGCAATGCTGATATATTTTCTGTTAATAACATTATTCTCGCCTCTTTCTTTCAGTATAACAAACCTCATGGCGAACTCAATAACTTGTTTTTTGAAAACCAGTTCTTATCCAAACTCCAGTTTAAGTACTGTTTAACATTAAATATTTCTAATATATTTAATTATATAATACCGCTATTGACAAATTTTCACTTATAGAATACGATGAAACCATACTGAAAGTTCAGCCTGTAAAATACAGGTATGTCCTGCAGATAAATCTATTAAGAAAAGAGGAATTTTTTATGTTTACATATGGTACATCGGATATTGCGCAGACCGGGAGGTTTGCATAATCTAATATTTTGCCGAACCTCCCAAAAGGCTTTAATATAACCTTTAGGAGGATAAAAAAATTGTCTAAAATAAATTTACAAACATTAGGATTTTCCGCAAAATTCGCTGAAGAAGCAGCCAGTTTTGGCTGTTTCCCTGTCGGACGCGTTTCAGCCCAGTATAAGGATCTTTACCGTGTCATAACCGAAACCGGGGAAGTACTGGCAGAGGTTTCAGGCAAGCTGCGCTTTAATGCCGCCGCACTTTCAGATTTCCCTGCCGTCGGTGATTTTGTTCTGCTTGACCGCACAGATACTGTTGAAGGAAGAGCGATCATCCATCATGTACTGCGCCGCAAAAGCGCGTTTATCCGCAAAGCTGCCGGTACAGGTAACTCTGAGCAGGTAGTCGCCAGCAATATCGATACGGTATTCATCTGTATGTCATTGAACAGCGATTTTAATCTGCGGCGTCTGGAACGGTATTTAGCCATTGCCTGGAGCAGCGGCGCACTGCCGATAGTTACTTTAACCAAAGCTGATTTATGTGATGACGTAGCTGCTAAAACAGCAGCGGCTGAGTCCGTTGCCATCGGCGCTGAAATACTTGTCACTTCTTCACTGGCCGATGCCGGTCACGAGCAAATACTTCCCTACTTGAAGTGCGGCAGTACGGCTGCCTTCATCGGTTCCTCAGGCGTAGGTAAATCAACTCTTATCAACCGTTTGGCTGGCACCGAATTTGCTACCAATGGTTTGCGAAACGATGATAAGGGTCGACATACAACAACCAGACGCGAACTCATCACCCTTACAAACGAGGCTTTAGTCATCGATACTCCGGGAATGCGGGAACTGGGTTTAGAAACGGCTGATTTATCCAAAAGCTTTGCTGATATCGACGAACTGTCCCAGCAATGCCGTTTTCGTGATTGTACCCATACCCACGAAACAGGCTGTGCCGTTCAGCAAGCTATCACAGACGGAATACTTGCCGCGGACAGACTGGCCAGCTATCAAAAGCTGCAGAAGGAAGTACGCTATGAAGGCCTTGATTCCAAACAGATCGAACTGGAAAAATTCAGTACCATGTTCAAAGATATTGGCGGTATGAAAAAAGCTCGCAAATTTCTGCATGACAACGACAAGCGCAGACGCTGAAAACTGTGCCGGTAATATTATCAACCGTAAATGACCGACAATAAAAAGAAACCAGCGTGTACTATAAAGTACACGCTGGTTTTTTATTGCTCTTTAAATTTTACAAAGTCACCGATTCCCAAACCGGGAGTGACCATCGGCTGTACCATATTTTTAGGGTCAAGAGCAACTTCGATGATATAAGGCGCGTCCAGCTGCATAGCTTTTTCAACTGCTGCTGCCAGGGCTTCAGGCGTATCGACATGCTCTCCGGCTACGCCAAAGGCTTCGCCGTATTTGACAAAATCGACATAGCCGGGCATTTCGCAGGAAGTAAACCGTTTATTGAACTGCACGGTCTGCAACTGACGAATCATGCCTAAGCCGCTGTTATTAAAGACTATCGCCGTCACCGGCAATTTATAGCTGGCGATCGTAAACAACTCCGAGCCGGTCATTTTGAATCCGCCGTCACCGCTGATACTGATCACCCTGCTTTTGGGGCGGGCCAGCTGTGCGCCCATAGCCGCCGGCAAGCCAAAGCCCATCGTTCCCAATCCGCCTGAAGAAATCCACTGGCGGGCAAACTGGATCTTGATATGCTGAGCAGCCCACATCTGATGCTGCCCGACGTCCGTAGTGATAATATAATCCTTATCTTTGATAACCGGGTTCAGGGCCTTGAAAAACTGCGGTGCAGCTTCGCCGCCGAAGTCCTCGTCCATACTGGGCCAGCTTTCGATCAGCTGCCACCAGGCATCAAGATCATGCTTGACGCTGCCTGCCTCCAGCATTTGCAAAGTTGTGTTCATATGACCGGAAATACCGATACTGGAATAAATATTTTTATCCAGCTCCGCCGGGTCGATATCTAAATGGATAACAGTTTTATTCGCGCTATAACTGCTGCGTTCACCGGTAACACGATCGTTAAACCGGCTGCCAACAGCCAGGATAAGATCGGCTTCCTTAACGGCGTTGTTGGCGCGTTCGTGTCCGTGCAGTCCCGTCATCCCTAAAAACAGACTGCGGTAGGCACTGATAGCGCCTAATCCCATCAGGGTGCTGACAACCGGGATACGCAGCTTTTCGCATAAATGCATGGCATCATATTCCGCATCGGCATTGATAACACCGCCGCCTACAAGCATGACCGGGCGCTGCGAAGCATTGATTGCCGCCACTGCGGCAGCGATCTGTTTTTCTTCCGGCAGCTCTTTCGCCAGCGGTTCCAGCTCGCCCGGCTCATAATCAAGCAAAGCGGTCTGCACATCGCGCGGCACATCTACCAGCACCGGGCCGGGACGGCCTGTTTTCGCCAGCTGGAAGGCCAGCCGGATCGTCTGCGCTAAATGTTCAGGACGCTTGACCAGGAAATTATGTTTGGTGATCGGCATGGTGATCCCGGTGATATCTACTTCCTGAAATGCGTCGCGTCCGATCATTGCCACCGGCACCTGGCCGGTAATCGCTACGACAGGTATCGAATCTAAAAAAGCATTGGCGAGCCCCGTAACCAGATTGGTCGCTCCGGGGCCGGAAGTCGCTATACAGACGCCGACCTGACCGCCTGCACGGGCATAACCGTCAGCAGCATGGGCAGCACCCTGTTCATGTGCCGTCAGGATATGCCGAATGTCAGCCGCTTCACGCAAAGCGTCATAAAAAGGCAGGATCGCCCCGCCGGGGTAACCAAAAACCGTAGTAACTCCTTGCTCTGCCAAACATTTGACCATTACTTCTGCGCCGGTCATCTGCATAAACTCACTTCCTTCCAATACTCAAAAATACATCAGGCCAGTTCTGCGGCGATCAGCTGCCCCATCTGCGAGGTCGAAACTTTAGTCAGACCTTCACCGCAGAGATCAGGAGTGCGATAACCTTTTTCCAAAACTCTGTCAATTGCCGCTTCGATAGCCTCGGCAGCAGCATCCTGATCCAAGGAATAACGCAGCATCATAGCTACGGAATAAATAGTTCCCAAGGGGTTAGCGATGCCCTGCCCTGCAATATCAGGAGCACTGCCGTGAATAGGCTCATACATACCGGTGCTGTCACCAAGGCTTGCAGAAGGGAGCATTCCGATACTCCCGGCAATCACTGACGCTTCATCCGAAAGGATATCGCCGAAAATATTATTGGTAAGCACTACATCGAACTGGCCCGGATTGAGCACCAGCTGCATAGCACAGTTATCTACATAGAAATTATTCAGTTCGATCCCGCTGTAATCCTGCGCCTGCATTTCGCCAACTATACGGCGCCACATCCTGGATGAAGCCAATACGTTAGCTTTATCGACGGAAGTTACTTTACCGCGGCGCTTTTTAGCAGCTTCAAAAGCAAATCTGGCAATGCGTTCTACTTCCGGGCGGGTATAGATTTCAACGTCAGAAGCCGTCTCTACGCCATCAGCATCAGGAGCAGCTTCATTTTTAGCGCCGAAATAAATGCCGCCGGTCAGTTCGCGTACGATCAAAAGATCAGTGCCGCTGACGCGTTCATTTTTAAGCGGTGATAAATGTGCGACAAAACGGGAAACCTTGATCGGACGCAGGTTACAGTACAGACCCAACGCTTTACGAATTCCAAGCAGCCCCTTTTCAGGACGGATCTCGGGAGCAACATTATCCCATTTGGGTCCGCCCACAGCACCTAGAAGCACGGCATCAGCAGTTTTTGCAGATGCAATAGTAGCTTCCGGCAGCGGTACTCCTGTAGCGTCGATAGCGGCGCCGCCGATCAGCTGTTTATCATATTCTATAGTCATACCGAATTTTTTGGCAGCAGCATCAAGTACTTCCACAGCGGCGTCAACAATCTCGACGCCAATGCCGTCGCCCGGCAGTAAAGTGATCTTCATTCTTGGTGTTCTCCTTTGACATAGTTGATAAGGCCGCCGCAGTCAGCGATCTTTTGAATAAATTCCGGCAATGGTTTGGTTTGGATAGTAATGCCTTTGTTAACGATTTTGATCTCGCCAGCAGCCATATTTACATCCAATTCATCACCGGCTGCAATTTTTTCAACATCCTTGCCAATTTCCAGCACCGGCAGCCCGATGTTGATTGCATTGCGGTAAAAAATACGGGCAAAACTGTCGGCAATAATGCATTTTACGCCTTTGACTTTGATAACGACAGGAGCATGCTCGCGCGAAGAACCACAGCCGAAGTTTTTGCCGGCAACAACATAGTCGCCCGGCTGCACGTTAGAAGCAAAAGTAGTATCGATATCTTCCATAGCGTGCTCGGCCAATTCGTCAAAATCAGCAATATTCAAATAACGGGCGGGTATGATAACGTCGGTATCGACGTGGTCGCCGTAACGCCATACTTTACTCATTTCATTACCTCCTCAGGGCTTGCGATATAGCCTGTGATCGCACTGGCAGCCGCCACATAGGGGCTGGCCAGATAGACCTCGCTGTCGACATGCCCCATACGTCCGCGGAAATTACGGTTGGTAGTCGAAACAGCACGTTCGCCAGCGGCCAGAATACCCATATAACCACCCAGGCACGGTCCGCAGGTAGGGGTGGAAACTGCCGCACCGGCATCGATAAAGGTATCAATATAGCCTAAACGCATAGCTTCTTTATAAATTTCCTGAGTAGCAGGAATAATAATAGCGCGGACATGCGGATGTACCTTACGCCCCTGCATCACCTCAGCAGCCTGCTGCAGGTCTTCCAGACGACCGTTAGTGCAGGAACCGACAACGACCTGATCGATCTTGATATGGCCGGATTCAGACGCCGGATGTGTATTTTCAGGCAGATGCGGATACGAAACGACCGGCACCAGATCATCTAATTTGATAGTGATCACACGGTCATATACTGCGTCAGCATCGGCAGTAACCGCTGTCCACTGACGGCTGACACGACCATTGAGATAGGCAATAGTTTTTTCGTCGACCGGGAAAATACCATTTTTGCCGCCGGCTTCGATCGCCATATTGCAGATAGTAAAACGGTCGGACATTGCCAGTTCGGCAACGCCGTCGCCGCAGAATTCCAACGATTGATAACGGGCACCATCGACACCGATCATACCGATAAGCGTAAGAATGATATCTTTGCCCTTGACATATTTAGGCAGTTTACCGGTCAGCTCGACTTTGATCGTGGCAGGCACCTTGAACCAGGTAGTGCCGCTGGCCATAGCCGCACCAATATCGGTTTGACCCATGCCGGTGCTGAGCGCGTTCAGAGCGCCATAAGTACAAGTATGAGAATCGGCGCCAATAATGATCTCACCGGGAGCAACAAGACCGCTGTCAGGTAAAAGCGCATGCTCGATACCCATGCGGCCAACTTCAAAATAATTGGTGATTTCATGCTGACGTGCAAAATCGCGCATGCGTTTACACATAGTTGCCGACTTAATATCCTTACACGGAGAAAAATGGTCCGGAACTAACGCGATCTTATCCTTATCAAAAACAGGACGTCCGATTTTTTCAAATTCAGCTATCGCCGGCGGTCCGGTGATGTCGTTAGCTAAAACCAAATCCACCTGGGCAACCAGCAGATCACCTGCCTGGACCGCATCGCGGCCTGCATGTTGGGCCAGGATTTTTTCCGTCATTGTCATACCCATAACTATAACCCTCCTAAGTTTATACGAAGCAGATCGCGGGGCCTCAGCCCCGCTCTGCCTAAGGTGTGTACTGATTATTTTTTCATCCAGCTCATCATGCCGCGCAGATTTTTGCCGACTTCTTCGATCGGATGCTCGGCGCCTTTGCGGCGCATAGCATTGAACGCCGGACGGTTAGCCTGGTTTTCAAGGATCCAGTTCTTAGCAAAGGTACCGTCCTGGATCTCGGTCAGAACCTGTTTCATAGCAGCTTTAGTTTCGTCGGTGATGATACGTTTGCCGGTCACATAGTCGCCGTATTCGGCAGTATCAGAGATGGAGTGGCGCATTTTAGCCATACCGCCTTCATACATCAGGTCAACGATAAGTTTCATTTCATGCATACATTCAAAATATGCGCTTTCAGGTTTATAGCCTGCTTCTACCAGAGTTTCATAGCCTGCAGTGATCAGAGCGGTAACACCGCCGCAAAGCACAGCCTGTTCGCCGAAAAGATCTGTTTCAGTTTCTTCGCGGAAGGTAGTATCGAGCACGCCGGCACGTGTACCGCCAATGCCTTTGGCATAGGCAAGCGCAATGTCGTAAGCTTTGCCGCTGGCATCCTGATGCACAGCTACGAGACAGGGCACGCCTGCGCCTTCAGTAAAGACGCGGCGTACGAGATGACCTGGTCCTTTAGGAGCGACCATGAACACGTCGATGTCAGCAGGAGGTACGATTTGCCCAAAATGGATATTGAAACCATGCGCAAAAGCAAGAGCAGCACCGGCTTTCAGATTAGGCGCGATATCTTTTTTATAAGTGGCAGCCTGTTTTTCGTCAGGAATCAGCATCATGACTACGTCGGCTGCTTTAGCTGCATCAGCCGCAGTCATAACAGTCAGACCTGCCGCTTCTGCCTTGGCCCAGGATTTGGAGCCTTCATAAAGACCTACGATAACTTTAGCGCCGCTTTCTTTTAAGTTAAGGGCATGTGCATGGCCTTGAGAACCATAGCCGATAATGGCAATAGTTTTACCATTAAGCATTTCCCAGTTTGCGTCTTTGTCATAATACATTTTTACCATTGTGTCTACATCTCCTTTTTGTTTACCAGATTTATTTAATTTTGAGAACTGACATATTACTAAATAGCTGAAGGTTTACAACTGCTTTCAGGCCAGGAATAACGCGATTTGCTGACATCCATAGCCGCATCGCCCCGTTCCAGCGCCACAAGGCCGGTCTGTACCATTTCCAGGATACCGTAGGGACGCATCACGTCGACAAAAGCATTCAGCTTATCATCGATGCCTGTAGCCAGAAAGATAAGCGACTCCCCGGTTACATCGACAGCGTGGGCCCTGAAAACATCTGCCAGCCGCAGCAGCTCGAGCCGTTTATCACCGGCGTGCACCTTGACCATGACCATACTGCGTTTGGCACTTGCCTTAGGCGGCAGGACTTTCACAGCCTCTACCTCGACCAGCTTGGCCAACTGTTTGCAGACCTGCTTGATAGTTGCATCGTCAGCCTGCATGGTAACAGTCATCCGCGAAAATTCAGGATTCTGCGTAATGCCGACTGCCAGACTGTCGATATTAAAGCCGCGCCGCGAGAACATGCCCGCGACCCGCATCAGAACACCGGGCTGGTTACGCACTACGATAGATAGGATCTGCTCCATTTTGCCACCTCCCATGGAAAATTGGTATAAAAAAACGCCCCCACCTGCTTAGCAGATAGGGGCGACTTTCACCGCGGTACCACCCTAATTTGACCTCATTGTCTCAGAGCCTTCGCTCTAAACGCCTAACGCTGCGCCGGCGTCGTTTCCTACTGCTGGTTCAGAAACGCGGCTCCCGGGTGAGTCTTATCGCTGTACCGCTACGGCTTTCACCAACCGCCGTCTCTCTAAAATCGGTAACATCAGCAACTTTGTTCCCATTCAATGCCTTTATTATCAAGTTGTACAAACAAAAGCTAATTTGTTCGTGCTATGTTTTACATTATGCCAGCATTTTCTATGCTTGTCAAGATTTTTTTGTATCATTCTTTTGTGATTTTTCTGAATTTTGTTTTTCTTTTACAAAAACACTGGACTAAATGTCAATAATATCATATTCTATAATATTATAAGAAAGTAAAAAGTTCGAGGTGCTTGTCCATGAAACTGCTCAAAGAAAAAATCATGTCCGAAGGCTTGGTCTTAAACGACGCTATTTTAAAAGTCGATTCTTTTTTAAATCACCAGATCGACCCTGAATTGATGATGGAGATCGGCAAAGAATTCCACCGCCGTTTTTCAGGCTGCGGCATTACTAAAATCTTTACGATCGAGTCCTCAGGGATCGCCTGCGCCCTGCCTGCCGGTCTGTGTATGCATGTACCGGTAGTATTCGCACGCAAACAGAAATCGGCGCTTATGAGCAGCGAGGCTTACAGCACCAAAGTATACTCCTTCACCAAAAAAGTCACCAGTGATGTGACCGTGCTCAAAAAATTTTTACCGGCCGGCGAAAAAATCCTCATCATCGATGATTTTCTGGCTAACGGCGAAGCGGCCCTTGGTCTGGCTAACATCGTCCAGCAGGCCGGCAGCGAAGTAGTAGGTATCGGCATAGTTATCGAAAAATCATTCCAGCCGGGGCGTCAGCGCCTTATCGACGCCGGCTTCCGTGTAGAATCACTGGCCCGTGTCCAGGCCTTTAAAGACGGCAAAGTGATTTTTGCCGAATAATTTATCGGATATAGATACTAAAACACCCGTTACTCAATGAGTAACGGGTGTTTTTTTAATCGTTACGCCGTTTATATTTGATGAACATATGGCAAACAGCAAGTCCCATCACGATATATGCAAGAAGGTTGATATCCTCGTTCAAGTCCTTAAAAGCGACATAACCCATCAAAACGACGATACCAATTTCTCTGTTGAAGCTCGTAATCACAGTTTTACAAGGTTGACCTGCAGGATACCGTCGAGCCCCTGCAGCAGTTTCAGTGTTTCTTTACCTACTTCGCTGTCCACGGTCATAAACATCATGGCGTTACCGTCTTTAAGATTACGGCTGACCTGCATGGTCGCGATATTGACCTTGCTCGCACCTAAAAGCGTGCCGATCTGCCCGATCATACCGGGTTTATCCTGGTTGCGTGCCACCAGCATGAACGGAGCCGGAGTAAGGTCGAACTGGTAACCGTCGATTTCGATGACGCGGATCTCTTTTTCACCAAAGACAGTACCGGCTACGGTAAAGATATTACCTTTAGAATGGATCTTGACCTCTAAAAGATTATGTTTGCCTGCATGTTTGCTCTCTATAACGTCGACTCCGCGGCTTTCTGCAGTCAGCGCGGCATTGACATAATTAACGCGTTCCTTGAGGATGGGTTCAAAAACGCCTTTTAAAACAGCACGCGTCAGCATACCTGTTTCCATTTCTGCAACCTCGCCGGTATAGATGATCTCTACCTTTTCGACAGCTGCTTTTTCCAGCTGATAATAAAGCTTGCCCAGATATTCGCCCAAGGTCAGGTAGCCCTGCATTTCTTTCAGCTCTGTCGGCTGCAAAGTCGGCAGATTGACTGCATTCGGCACCATTTCTCCATGCAAAGCTGCAATGACCTCTTCTGCAATGGCAATACCCACATTATCCTGCGCTTCTGTTGTATCAGCACCAAGATGAGGCGTTAAGACACATTCCGGCAGATCGATCAGCGGCGAGATCGGTTTCGGTTCGTCTACCAGTACGTCGATACCGGCGCTGGCAACGATGCCTTCCTTGATAGCTGCCGCCAGGTCATTTTCATTGATCAGGCCACCGCGGGCGCAGTTTACTACACGCACGCCACGTTTGCATTTTGCAAATTCTTTGGCTGTGATCATATCAAAAGTTTCTTCCGTTTTAGGCGTATGGATACTGATAAAATCAGCTTGTTCCAGCAATTCATCCAGTGTTTCACATTTTTCGGCGCTGTATTTACGGAAACGTGCATCGGCAATATACGGATCATAAGCTACGATCTTCATCCCGAAAGCCTGAAGTCTGGTAGCCACCAAACCGCCGATACGGCCAAGGCCGATGATGCCCAGAGTTTTACCAAGCAGCTCGCTGCCTTTTAAACCGGTACGGTCCCAGACCCTGGATTCGATCATTTTATGAGCTTTGACGACATTACGGGCAGAACTCAGCAGCAGACCGATAGTATGCTCGGCAGCCGATACGATATTAGATTCCGGGGTATTGACAACGATAATACCGCGTTTAGTCGCCCCTTCCATCTCAATATTATCAACACCGTTGCCGGCGCGGCCAACCACCTTTAAATTAGTGGCGTGCTTATAAAATTCTTCATTGATCTTAGTAACGCTGCGAACTACGATTGCATCATATTCAGGAATGATCTTCAGCAGTTCTTCCCTTTCGATATCAAAACGCACGTCTACATCAAAATCCGGCACTGCCTGCAGCAAAGCCACACCTTTGTCGGAAATTTTTTCAGTTACAATAATTTTCATTGTCCATCGCTCCATTCACCTGTAAAATAAAAAACTCCCGGCTTGATCAATTACAATCAAGGACGAGAGTTCTACTCACGTGGTGCCACCTTTTTTCGCCGCACAGCGCGGCCTCATTGCCGATATATCGGTCGGACCCGGACAGGTTGCTACCCCTGTCTCCTCCGGAGCGGAATTCAGTTTTTAGACGTTACGGCTTGCACTGACCGCCGCTTCTCTTTGCCGCCTGCCAACTTACTTTTCTCCATCGTCGGATAAATGAACTATGTAATTTTCAAGCTTGTATCAATTATAGTCCGACACTTTTGGCTTGTCAAGCAGCACAAAAATGTTTTTGTGTAATACATCTTACAGTTTTTCCAACATTTTTATCAAAGGATAAATACCAACTGTCAAAGCAACAGCCATGCTGACACTGTCAATATCTATTTTGCCAATGTACAGGCTGTTCAGCCCTGCAGCAAAGATCATCGTCAGCCAGAACATAGCGTACAATGCCACAAAAATCTGCACCCACCAGGGCTGCTCCTTATAAAGCGGCTGTTCCTGTTCGTTATTATTCTCGTTCATGCAAAACCTCCTCCTGCCACTCCAAAGTATCTCCTTCGTCTTTCCTGCCGTCAAGACGTTTATTGATTACACGGCTGCGTCTGGCTGCAGCGTCGATATGCCCGCTGGCTTCCTGCAGTTTCTTTTTTGTTTTATCGAGCAATAAGCTGAAAGTCACAAAATCCTGCTTAACGGCAGCGATCGTTCGCCAGACTTCACCAGTACGTTTTTCGATAGCCAAAGTTTTAAAACCCATTTGCAGACTGTTGAGCAGCGCTGCCAAGGTAGTCGGCCCTGCCACGCAAACGCGGTACGTTCTCTGCAGCTCATCCAGCAGTCCCGGCAAATTTACCGCTTCGGCAAACAGCCCCTCGATCGGCAAATACATGATCGCAAAATCAGTCGTCTGCGGCGGACACAAATATTTATTCTGGATATCCCTGGCTTCACTTTTCAGCCGCCGTTCAAGCTGCTTGAGCGCAATATCGGCAGCAGCTGTATCAGCCTGCTCGCGCGCCTCCAGCAGGCGCTGAAAATCCTCCTGCGGAAATTTAGCATCAATCGGCAGCCATACCGTTTCATCCTTGCTGCCCGGCAGCTTCAGCGCAAATTCAACCCTTTCCGCACTGCCCTGCTTCACAGCAACATTTTCGGCAAATTGCTCCGGTGCCAGCAAATCACGCAGCAAAACTCCCAGCTGCATTTCGCCCCAGATACCACGGTTCTTTACATTAGAAAGGATGCGTTTCAAATCGCCGACACCGCCGGCCAGGGTCTGCATTTCACCTAACCCTCGATGAACCTGCTCCAACCGCAGGCTGACCTGCTGAAAGGATTCTCCCAACCGCCGTTCCAAAGTCGACTGCAGTTTTTCATCAACAGTCAGGCGGATCTGTTCCAAATTAGCCGCAGTGCTTTCCGTCAGCTTTTCCAGTTTTTTATCCAGCTGCTCTCCCAAACGGTCAGAAGCTGCCTGACTTTCCATTCTGGCCGCACGGGCCAGAGTGTTTTGTTCGCTGCGCAGATCGCGTACATTCTCATAAAAACGTCGTTCCAGGCTTTCCAGCTGACTGTTCACCTCAGCTCCCAGTTCTTGTCCCTGCTGCCGCCGTGTCTGCAGAAGCCGCCACAGCATTATGAAAATCACCGCCTGCATTAAAACCAGCAGCAATAATAGTATCGTTTCCACTGTCATAGCCAAACTCTCTTTCCTTGATATTTATTAATTTATTATAGCAGATTAGCAAGTATTCTACACTGTCTTTTCTTATTTTTACATATTTACGTTACGATCCAGTTGGTGATATAATTATTAATAATTAATTGTTTAATTAATATTCAAAGGAGTGTTCTATATGAATCCAGTTGAAGCATCTGCCTCTTCAGCAGAAAAAATTCTTTTAGCAGCAACCGATTTATTTGCAGCTAATCACTTTAATGGCGTTTCCATCAAAGAAATCGCAAAAAAATCCGGGGTCAACAGCGCTTTGATCTCTTACTATTTCGGCGGCAAAAAAAATCTTTATCAGGAAGTTCTCAACGAACAGTCAAATTTATTTTTAAATCTGATCGCCCGAGTCAGCAGTAAGGACATAGCTCCTCTGGCTAAGCTGCGCGAATATATCACTGCAATTTCCGAGGTACAGAAGCTGCATCCTCACCGTATCCATCTCATTTACCGCGAGCTTTTGACCCCCACTTTTATGTGTGACAGCTTTATTAAAAACCGCTTATACAAAATCCATAAATTTATGTCCGAGCTGGTTACAGAAGCCATAGCTGACGGCAGTATCCGTAATAATATGCAGCCTACACATGTAGCTTTTACTTTGGAAAGCATCATCGTTTTCTTTTTTCTCACACATGATCAGATCCGTGATCTGGGACATTTTGAAAATGGTACTGAAAGCACTTATTTGGAAGAAGCTTTAAACACTTATTTGTCTTCCATTACCAATTAGTTCAGGAGGGCACCGACATGTCGATCAAAGAAATTTTCAGCAAGCTTCCATTTACAAAACGTCATTTGTATATTTTGGCAGCAACAGTGGCTATATTGCTGCTGTGCCATATAATCAGCAATGTTTTCGCAAAGCCCGATATCGTAAAAGAAGTTCCTTATGTCCGTACTGTAACCGTCGGTAAAGAAACTGTCGATAATACATCTTCCTATCCCGGCGAGGTACGCGGTCGTTATGAAAGCGATCTGGCCTTTCAGGTTGCCGGTAAAATCATCAGCCGCAGCGTCAATTTAGGCGATACAGTAAAAACCGGCGATATCCTGATGCAAATCGACCCCAAAGACATCGAGCAGAGTTTTGAAGCCAGCCAGGCAGCTGTAACAGCCGCCGAAGCCAATTATAAGCTGGCCCGCGACAATGCATCCCGTTACACGGCCTTATACAACAGCGGTGGTGTCAGCAAAGCCATGATGGAGCAATATAATACGCAGATGGAAGCGGCCGCTTCCAGCCTGCGTCAAGCCCAGGCCCAACTGATCACCAACAGTAACCAATTATCCTATACGCAGCTTATTGCAGACCATGACGGCGTAGTAGCCAATGTAAGCGGCGAAGTGGGTCAAGTAGTAGCTGCCGGAACTCCTGTTGTGACAGTTGTCCAAAGCGGCGAACAGGAAATCCAGATCTATGTCCCTGAAAACCATTTGGATAAAATCTATCCTCAACAGTCAGCCAAGATCAATTTCTGGGCTTTAGAAAACGTTTCGGCAGATGGTTATATCCGCGAAATAGCACCAATGGCTGACAGCGTTACCCGCACCTACAAAGTTCGTGTAGCCGTACCGCAAATGCCTGCAGCAGTCAAACTGGGGATGACTGCCAAAGTACACCTGCAAAACGGTACTGACAGCAGTATTTTGCTGCCGGCCACCGCCATTTATCAAACAGGAGGAAACCCTCAGGTCTGGCTCGTTACCAATAATAAAGTACATACCCATGAAGTTTCTATCGGCGGTTATGAAGGCAATAACGTCAGGATCTCTGACGGTCTGCAGCAGGGAGATATCGTCGTTGTCGGCGGCGTCAACAAACTGGCAGAAGACCAAAACGTCCGTCTGGAAGCTGGTGTCAGCCAATGAAAAATAACTGGGCCGCCTGGTCGATCAAACATAAGCAAATAATTTACTTTTTTATGTTTCTCTGTCTGGTCATGGGCATCTATTCTTATAATTCCTTAGGTCGCAGCGAAGACCCAAGTTTTACTATCAAGCAAATGGTAGTTTCGGCAGCCTGGCCGGGAGCAACCGCTAAAGAGGTAGAAGAACACCTGACAGACAAGATCGAAAAACAATTGCAGACAGTACCTAATATTGACAGGATAACCAGCTATTCACGTCCCGGAACTGCTGTTATCAATGTTTATCTGCAGGATACAGTACCGGTCAAAGAAATCAAACAGCGCTGGCTGGAATTGCGTAATATTGTCAATGATGGCAAAGGTGACTTGCCCGATGGTGCTTTAGGACCGTTTTTCAACGACCGTTTTGACGACGTCTATGGAAATATCTACGCAGTCACCTCTGACAGCTTCTCCTATGAGGAAATGCGCGTAGTAGCCGAAAATATCAAAGATAAATTCTTTCAGATACCTGATGTCAAAAAAGTAGAACTAGTAGGAGTACAGCCTGAAAAAATCTATATCCAGATGTCTAATGCCAAGCTGGCACAGCTGGGCATACCGATCAATACACTGGCTTCTACGATCCAGGCAGAAACAGCTGTCACACCGTCCGGCATGGCTGAAAGTGACAGCACTAATACCTATCTGCGTCTGACCGGTTCCCCTGATACACTGGCCAATATCAGCAATATTCCGATCCAGGCTAATGACCGTACCTTCCGTCTGGGTGATATTGCCGAAATCAAACGCGGCTATGCTGAACCGGCTGAACCGAAAATGTACTTTAATGGTCAGCCAGCCGTAGGTATCGCCATTTCTATGGAAGACGGCGGTAATAATATCAAATTGGGTGCAAATCTTGATCAGGCTGTTCGGCAAATCCAACAGGAACTGCCGCTCGGCTTCGAACTGGGACAAGTCGCCAACCAGCCGCAGGTAGTAAAAAACGCCATCGGTGAATTTACCGACAGCCTGCTTGAAGCCATCCTTATCGTGCTGGCAGTCAGTCTGCTCAGTCTGGGACGGCGCTGCGGCTATGTCATTTCGGTCTGCATACCGCTGGTACTTTTAGGAACTTTTATCGGCATGTATGCCATGAACATCGATCTGCACAAAGTATCTCTGGGAGCGCTGATCATTTCTCTGGGCATGCTGGTAGACGATGCGATCGTTGTCGTCGAGCTGATGGAAGTCAAAATGTCAGAAGGCTGGGAACGCACTAAAGCGGCCAGCTATGCCTTTGAAACCTGTGCCATGCCGCTGCTGACAGGTACACTGATTACCTGTACCGGCTTTATGCCGATATTTTTCGCCAAATCCAGTGCCGCCGAATTTGCTTCTTCACTTTTTCCTGTTATCTCAACAGCACTGCTGCTTTCCTGGGTCATTTCAGCAACTGTAGCGCCTGTTTTGGGACACGCCTGGATCAAGCCTAAACAGCTCATTAACGAAAACGATGTTTACAATACTGCTTTTTATAAAAAGTTTCGCAGCGTCCTTTCCTGGTCGATGCTGCACCAGAAAATAGTTATTCTGAGCACGGTCAGTATCTTTATCGGTTCCCTGTTATTAGTCCCGCTGATCAAGCAGGAATTTTTTCCGGCTTCTGTGCGTCCTGAACTTCTGGTAGAGCTCAATTTACCTGAAGGCAGCAGTATCAAAGCCACGGATGAAGCCGCCCTGAAACTGACCAATATGCTGAAGGATAATCCTGATGTTGAAAGCATCGGTTCTTATGTTGGAAAAAGTGCTCCGCGTTTCGTCCTCGTAATGGACCCTGTCCAACCGCGTAACAATTATGCACAGCTGGTAGTAGTTGCTAAAGATATTGATGCCCGTAAACGTTTAGAACCGCAAATACGCGAGCTTGTAGCAGCTAATCTCCCCAATGTCGTCAGTTATTCACGTTCTATCCCGCTGGGTCCGCCGGCAGCTTATCCTGTGATGCTGCGCGTAACCGGTCCGGATGACAATATTGTTAAAGAATATGCACAAAAAGTACGCACAGTTATGGCTCAGAATCCAGCCGTGACCATGACGCGTTTCGATTGGATGGAGCAAAACGGAGCTGCTAAACTTACCATCGACAACGATAAACTGCGGCAGATGGGATTGAGCCGTAAAGAAGTCGCCACTGCTTTGCAGGCCGAAATTTCCGGTTATACCGTAGCTCAATATCTGGAAGGAGACCAGGCTATTGACATGGTTTTCCGTCTGCAGCCTGTTGACCGATCTACCGTCACCGAGCTTGAGACCTTAACTATCCCCACATCTGCAGGTGCGGTGCCGTTGTCACAGGTAGCCCGTCTCAGTTACGAATCAGAAAACGGTATGATCTGGCGCCGTAACCTGCTGCCGACAATCACAGTCTGCGGCGGTATCGGCGAAGGCGTTACCGGCAACGATATCACGCAGCAGGTTTACGATGACCTAGCAGATCTGAGGCAAAATCTTCCGAATGGCGTTACGATCGAAATCGGAGGCAGTTTGGAAGACAGCGCTAAAACTTTAGGTTATCTGTTAGAACCTGTACCTGTAATGCTGCTGCTCATGATGATACTCCTGATGCTGCAGCTGAAAGATATCCGCAAGCTGTTTATCATTCTTTGTACCGCACCGCTTGGCGTAACAGGCGTTATGCTGGGATTGATAATTTTCAACGCACCGCTTGGTTTTATGGCCGAACTTGGTATCCTGGCCCTGACTGGTATCATCATTCGTAATTCCGTCGTGCTGATAGATCAGATAGACCTGCATTTGCAGGCCGGCAAATCTCCCTGGGAATCCGTACTGGAATCAGCTATCGTACGTTTCCGCCCTATTATGCTGGCTGCACTTACAACGATCCTGGGACTGATACCGATGTTTACCAGCCCCTTCTGGAATTCGATGGCCGTAGCCATTGCCTGTGGGCTGTCCGCTGCTACATTGCTGACCTTGATCGTATTGCCGGTCATCTATGCGGCTGTTTTTAAAATCAAACCCGAATAAATAAAATAAAGCAGACTGCGAGCTACAGCTCGCAGTCTGCTTTATTATTGCAACAGCTTTAATCCTTTTTCAAAATAACACGTGCCAGTTTGCAAATAACCTTTAATTCTTCCATATCGGCTCTTTCAAGCACTGTTTTCAACTCATCATTAAAAATAACCTGACTGTTGCTGACAGTATCACTCAAAAATTCATCAACAGAAGTGTTCAAAGCATTAGCTATGGCAACCAGTGTCTCCAGTCCAATTTTAGTATGAGCAGTTTCAATATTGCTCATATGCGGTTTGGAAATACCGATCTTCTCTGCCAGATCTTTCTGCAGAACACCTTGCTTGATCCTCGTCAATTTGATTCTTTTGCCGATGGAACAGTAATCAATCATCATGAATAAGCCTCCCCATATATTTTCCTAATATTCATATTAGCATATAAATTTCACTATCAGGTATGCAAAATTTGCTATGCATAAATTATATAACATAAAATTTAATTTTGTAAAGTTCTTGAACCATATTTATTGTTTATTTTTGATGTTTATATACTAGAGTATATTGAAATTAACAAAAATTAAAGCACAACCCAGTTGTGCTTTACATCTTTTACTTCTTTTTCAGTTTTTATAAGCTTAACCCTTTTCCGCCAGCGCTCTGAGCGCTAAAGCATAACCCTGGAAACCCAACCCGCATATCTGCCCCAGGCAGGCAGCAGCCGTTACTGATCTATGCCGAAATTCTTCCCTGGCATGGATATTGCTCAAATGCACTTCTATCGTCGGCAAAGCCACTGCTTTTATAGCATCCAGCAAAGCTACACTGTAATGCGTCAATGCCGCAGGATTGATAACGATACCGTCAAATTTTCCATAAGCCTGCTGGATCAGCGTGACTAATTCACCTTCAAAATTACTTTGCCTTACTTCTACTTCCACATTTAATGCCGCAGCTTCCTGCCCGATATATTCACACAAGGCTGCATAATCCTGTTGACCATAAATATTTTTTTCACGTACGCCCAGCATATTGATATTCGGACCATTCAAAACCAAAATTTTTTTCATCAGCTTTCTCTCCTTGCCAACTCCAGTAATGCCTGTAACGCTGCTTCCCGCTCACCGTTATTATCTATGATATGATCGTGATACCTGCGGTATAGTTCGATTCGTTCCGCATACAAGTCAAAAACTTTCTGCCGCCCTGCTGCTAATAAAGGGCGGCTTTCTGTATCTATGTCCTGTACAATTTTTTCTGGCAGCCTGTCTATAAAAACGATAATGCCGCCGTTTTTTAATACCTCGATATTCTCTGAGCGTTTGACTACACCGCCGCCGGCAGCGATCACACACCCTTCCAATTCTGACAGATGCCTGACTGCCCTGGTTTCAGCATCGCGGAAGCACGCTTCGCTGACTGCGAACAGCTCCTTGATAGTCTTGCCTTCCAGCTTTTCAAGCACATTATCAGCATCATAAAAAGGACGCTTCAGATGCTGCGCCAACAATCTGCCCAAAGTTGATTTCCCGCAGCCCGGCATTCCGATCAAGACGATATTTTTCATAGCTGTTTTTCCATCTCAGCGGCAACTTTTAAAATGACATCGTTTGAAATTTCTCTTTGCAGCCAGATCTCCTCTGCTGCTACAGCCTGAGCTACCAGCATAAGCATCCCGTTCACAGCCTTTTTACCCAGCTGCTCTGCCTGCTGCAAAAACAAAGTTTTAGCGGGATTATAAATCAGATCGACCGCTGTTTCAAAATGCTCGACAGTTTCCAGACCTACCGGCGATACATCGGTCTTGGGATACATCCCAACAGGAGTGCAATTGATCAGTAAATCACCGGTATAACGCTCTAAATGTACGTAGTTGACGAATTGCGTCGGTACACTACTGCACAAGGTTTTCATATACGGAGCTATGCTTTGAGTATTACGGGAAACTAAAAATATCTTAGAAACACCGTGATCGATTAAATATTGAAGTACAGCTCTTGAAGCGCCGCCCGTACCTAAAACAGCCGCGCTTTTGCCCTGTACTTCGATGCCGTTATTTTCCAGCAAACGCCCAAAACCTGCATAATCGGTATTATAGCCGCGAATTGCACCGTTATGAAAATGGATCGTATTAACGGCTCCAATAGCCTGCGCTTCCATACTTAAAGTAGTCAAAGCAGCCATTACATTGATCTTGTGCGGAATGGTTACATTGACTCCGCAGTATTTACCACGCAATTCATGCACGCTCGCATATAATTCTTCAGGAGGTATCTCCAGCAGATCATATGTTCCTTCGACACCCAATTCTTTAAAGATCAGCTGATGTATCTGCGGTGATAAACTGTGTCCCAAACGCGCTCCAATCAAGCCAAAATGAACCATAACACAAACCTCCTATCTACCATCGGCAGGATAATTGCCTAATATCTTACAATATGCGCAGCTGTCGGAAAGCTGTTCTAATGCCTGACGTACTCTTTCTTCACGCAGGTTGCCTACCAGGTCGATGTGGAAGAAATATTCCCATGATTTACCTTCGATCGGCCGGGATTCCAAATTCATCATATTTAAACCGCTGTGATAAAAATGTCCTAAAGTCCTGTATAATGACCCCGGTTCATGTTTTACTGCCACTACTACCGTAATTTTATTAGCATTAGGCGCCTGTTCCGCTTCGTTAGAAATGACGATAAACCGGGTATAATTATTGGAATTATAGTTGATATTGGCGGCAAGAATCTGCAGCCCATACATTTCCGCAGCCTGCTTACCAGCCACCGCCGCCAAATGCTTATCCTGCTTTTCCCTCACTGTTTCTGCACTTTTAGATGTGCTGAAATAAGGCACTAACTCCATCTGCGGATACTGATGAAAAAACTCTTTACTTTGTGCAAAGCCCTGCGGATGTGAATAAACAGTAGTAACATCTTCGAGCTTAGCACCTTGAACGCCCAAGAGATTGTGCTCTATTTTCACGCACTGCTCACCAACAATAGAACAATCGTGATGCCGCAGCAGATCATAAACTTCGGTAATACCTCCGGTCGAAGAATTTTCGATCGGCAAAACACCGTATTTGATCTCACCGTTTTTGACCGCCTGCACTACATCCTCAAACAAAGCATAATGATGTCTGTTTATATGCTGTCCTGCAAAATATCTCTCCAAAGCCTGATGACTGTAAGACCCCGGCATTCCAAAACAGCCAACCTCCATGACCTCCTCCTGCGGCAGAACTCGCGGCTCTGCCAGCAGTACATGCTCCAAAGCCTTGCTCTGCTCCATGATGGTCGTCATCATCGCTGTAACAGCCGGTGCATACTCTTTATGCTGTAAACGCATACAGGCCTTTGAGAGCACCTGAGCTTCCCGAGCCGCATCAAGCACAGGCAGCCCCTGCTGTTTTTTATAGGCCGCAACTTCCAGCACTGCCTCCATCCGTTCTTCCAACGCCGCAACCAGCTGGGCGTCGATCTTGTCGATACGGCGGCGGATCGCCTCTAAATCCAATTTTTCCATGCTCACACCTCACCGTCAATATCCGCAGTCAACAGCATATCTAAAACAGTCCAGGCCGTAACACCTTCCACGACAGGTACTGCCCGCTGCACGATACAGGGATCATGACGACCTTTAATTTCCAATACCGTATTCGTATGCTCAGCCACATTTATCGTTTTCTGCGGCAGGGAAATAGAAGGCGTTGGTTTGAACCCTACCTTGAATACAACAGGCATGCCATTGGTAATCCCACCCAAAATACCGCCGTTATTATTAGTTTCAGTTCGCACAGAATCTCCATCATAATACAGCGGATCATTAGCCTGTGAACCGGTGCTGCGGCAGAAACCGAAGCCCATACCAAACTCCAGCCCCTTTACCGCCGGAATAGAAAACAGCACATGTGCCAGACGGCTTTCCAGTGAATCAAAAAATGGTTCGCCCAAACCAGCCGGCAAATTAAGCGCCATGCACTCAATACTGCCGCCAATAGAATCCTGACGCTCACGCGCTTCCAAAATCAGCGCCTGCATCTCTGCCCCACGTACATCGTCCAATACGGCAAATTCCTTCTGCCGCAGACTCATCAATAATTCAGCATCTTCTCCCAATGGGTCAAACTTCCTGTCAAAAATCTCACCCACATTATTGATATGTGCCCCTATAACAATGCCATACCGAGCCAGAGCCTGCTTGGCAACAGCTCCCATAAACACCAGCGGCGCAGTCAGTCGTCCGGAAAAATGCCCGCCGCCACGGTAATCATTGAAGCCTTTATATTTGATCTTACCGGAATAATCAGCATGCCCCGGTCTCATATTATCTTTTAGAATACTGTAATCCTTAGAATGACTATCGCTGTTAGGGATCAGCGCACACAAAGGTGTCCCCGTCGTCCGCCCTTCAAAAACACCACTCTGGATCAAAAAAGCGTCTTTTTCCTGACGCTGGGTCGAAAGCAGATTGCGGCCCGGAGCACGCCTTTCCATCTCGCGTTTAATAAAATCAATATCAATTCCCAGCCCCGGTGGTAACCCGTCAATCACAAGACCAATAGAAGCACCATGGGATTCGCCGAAAATCGTCATTTTTATTTTTCTGCCATAAACACCGCTCATATACTTTCACCCGTTCCCACAGTTTTGATCATTCCGCCTAAGGCTGTAAAATCCTGCCAAAATTCAGGATATGATTTTTGAACACATTCGCTGCCACTAATAATAACCGCCTTTTTGCAAACCAGACTCGCTACCGCTAAACTCATCGCGATGCGGTGATCGTTCCAGGAATCAACGCAGCCGCCCTGCAGACCTTCCGGCCGCCCCTTGATAATCAGCCCGTCAGACAGTTCTGTAACTGCGGCTCCCAGTTTATTCAATTCACTGGTCATCGCTGCCAGACGGTCACACTCTTTAATACGCAGCCGTCCTGCATTGATGATTTCAGTTGTACCTTCACTGACCGCTGCCAGTACCGTTAAGACAGGAATGATATCAGGACAGTCTGCCGCATCGATAACTACACCATTAGTCGACGCACTCGAGGCCGTATGATTACCTTCGGCATCACAGGTTATTTTCCCTCCCATCCGGTTGATAATATCCGCAACGACCATATCCCCCTGCAACGAGTCCCTGTTTAGTCCAGTACAGGTAATCTGCCTGCCCAGCGTGCCGGCTACAAGCCAGAACGCCGCCTGAGACCAGTCACCTTCCACCATGTTCCTGCCGCAGCGATACTTCTGACCGCCGCCGATATGATATTTATAATAATTTTCGTGTTCGATAACGATTCCGTATTTTGCCAGACACGACAAGGTCAGATCCACATAGCTCTGCGACTCCAGTGCAGAAGTAATTTTCAAAACAGAATCGCCTGCAAGCAGCGGCAAAGCAAACAGCAGACCGCTGATAAACTGCGAGCTGACATTACCGGGAAGCTCGTAATCGCCGCTTTTCAGCACACCGTTCACCGTCAAAGGCAAATACCCGTTAGAGGCAGTTGTATAAGACAGCTCCTGCCTGTCAAAAATATCATAATAAGCCTGCAGCGGACGCGTTACCAGCTTTCCGTGACCAGTAAATGTCAGCGGCTCACCGCACAATGCCCCCAGAGGGATCATAAACCTCAATGTCGAACCTGATTCTCCGCAATCGGCAGTACTTTGCGAAACTCGTACATTACCACTGCCATTAATAGCCAAAGCTGTGCGTCCTGATCTTTCTGAAGGAACTTTTTGAAAACCGATCCCCAATGCAGTCAGACAGCGTAGAGTAGCTTCCATATCGTCAGACATACTGATATTATCAACAATACTGGTTCCCGCCGACAGTCCGGCACAGATAATTTCCCTGTGCCCCATGCTTTTAGATGACGGCACGCAAACACTGCCGTTGAGCTTTGCCGGTGTAATCTTCAATGTCGTCATGAGCTCTCCTATCCAATATAGGCAGGTATATCCTGCCAGTCTATTTTATGCAGGCGTCCGACGCCTATTTTTTCAATAATTACCAGGTTAATTTTTTTACCGCTCTTTTTTTTATCCAAAGCCATTGCCTGTAAAATTTCCTGAGCATCAAATACTGCACTTACCGGCAAAGCAAACTTTTTCAGTACGCGGCTCAACTCCTCTGCAGTACCTGCTGCCGTAAGGCCCAGCTTCTCCGTTTGACGCGTCATTTGTACCATACCGATGCCAACGCCTTCACCGTGAGTATAAGTAGTAAAACCGCAGCATTTTTCAATAGCATGCCCGATAGTATGCCCAAAATTCAACAGCATACGTTCTCCTGTGTCAAATTCGTCTTTTTCAACGATCCGCGCCTTGATATTACAGCAGGTCTCAATAATAATGTCCGCCTGCTCCAGCAGCTCCTGATCACTTTTAACAGCAGCGATCTGAGCAAACAGGCCGGCATCGCGAATACAGCCGTATTTGATCGCTTCAGCCAAACCATCATGCAAAAACCGCAGCGGTAAAGTTTTCAATAAATCCGGATCTATAAATACTGCTTTTGGCTGATAAAAGCTGCCTGCCAGATTTTTGCCTGACGGCAGGTCAATAGCCACCTTGCCTCCTACGCTGCTGTCGATCTGCGCTAAAAGCGAGGTCGGTACCTGAATAAAATCAATGCCGCGCAAAAAGGTAGCTGCCGCAAATCCGCCTAAATCGCCCGGCACACCACCGCCCAAAGTCAGGATCAAATCACTGCGCGTCAAGCCTGCCCGTGCCAGTTCGTCATAAACCTGACCCAGCACAGTTAAATTTTTACTTTGCTCACCGGCGGCAAAAACTATCCTCGTAACCTCAAACCCGCTGGCAGCCAGGCTGCGTTCCAGCCTTTCGCCATATAAAGGATCTACGTTGCTGTCGCTGATGATTGCCGCTTTTACCGCCTGAGAAAGCACTCTGGCCTTTGCCCCGATCTGATCCAGCAGCCCGGCTGCGATTTCAATATTATATGTTTTCTCACCTAACGCTACTGTAATCGTACGCATCAGTACAAATCCTTTCTTTTAATCGCAGCTTCCCGCATCATTTCCTGCAGGGCCTGCGCGTCGGCAGCTGTCAGCGCTTCGCGCCAGCGTTCCAACTGCTGGCTGAATGCAGCTAATTCCTGCAGAACGTTTTCCCGGTTCGCCAAAAACAAATCGCTCCATAAATACGGATTGATATCTGCGACCCTTGTTCCATCGCGAAAACTGCCGGCAATAAAATATTTCGTATTTTCATTATAAGAAGCACTGTTGATCAGCGCTACCGCTAAAGCATGAGGCAAATTACTGGTATAGGCGATAATGCGGTCATGCTCAACGGCATCAACCTGCACTACCTGCCCGCAGCCAATCGCGCCTGCAAAGCTGCTCAGCCATTCGATCGCCCCACTGCTGTTAAAAGCTGCCGGCACCACGATATAATTGGCACCGTCAAAAATCTCGGCCTGGGACATACCCAAACCGCTGCCTTGACGGCCGGCCATCGGATGCCCCGCAATAAATTCCATCCTTCCGGTAAGCAGTCGCTGCACGTCCTCAGGCAAGCTGCCTTTAATGCCTGTAGCATCGGTTATCAAAACATCACTCTGCAAAAAAGGCACCGCACTTTTTACAAAATCCAGCGTAGCTGCCGGATAAACCGAACAGATCACTACATCTGCCGCCTGCAGTCCTGGGCCTGCCCCGCAAAGAGCTTCGTCGATAACAGCCTGTTCCTGAGCCTGCCGCAGCACCTTGCCGTCAGTATCGACACCGATGATCTTCTTTACGCCCAGGCGCCTCAGCGCTTTGGCATAAGAACCGCCGATAAGTCCCATACCTACCACAGCAAAAGTAAGCTGCTGCCAATCCGTGCTTCTAAAACCACTTTCCACTACGTTCACCTCGTTAAACTTTCTCCATTCTACAATCCTACGATAATTTGAACGGCTTCTTGTTTTTTATCAAGCAAACAGCCGTTTTTAACATTATTATACTATATCCTACATCTCTCTGCCGATTATTTGCGCAATACCCTTCAATTCACCCATCAGGTGTGCAAAGCGTTCCGGCTTCAGTGATTGTGCCCCGTCACACAGTGCATGCTCGGGATCGTTATGTACCTCAATGATCAATCCGTCTGCACCGGCTGCGATAGCAGCTTTGGCCATCGGTTCAACCATCCACCACATGCCGGAAGCATGGCTCGGATCAATGACGATCGGTAAATGGCTTAGTTTTTTTACTGCCGGGATCGCGCTCAGATCCAAAGTATTACGGGTATAAGTTTCAAAGGTACGGATACCGCGTTCACACAAAATAACATTATCATTACCGCCGGCCATAATATACTCAGCCGACATGATCCATTCTTCTATCGTCGCTGATAAACCACGTTTCAGCAAAATTGGTTTATTTGTCTTGCCAAGCTCCTTCAAAAGCTCGAAATTCTGCATATTCCGGGCCCCTACCTGAATAACATCCACATCTTCCACGAAACGTTCGATTTTATCAGCTGACATGATTTCGGTAACGATCGGCAGGCCGGTTTCCTGTTTAGCGATTTTTAAGAGCTCCAATCCCTTTTCTTTCAATCCCTGGAAAGAATACGGTGAAGTACGCGGCTTGAAAGCTCCGCCCCTCAGCATAGCGGCTCCGCCGAGCTTTACCGACTTAGCAACGGAAATGATCTGCTCTTCGGTCTCTACCGAGCATGGACCGGCCATAACGATGATTTTTTTGCCGCCGATCTTGATCCCGTTGACATCCACTACGCTGTCTTCCGGATGGAACATCCTGTTTGCCCGTTTGAACGGCTCCTGCACACGCATGACCTTTTCTACCCAATCGTTAACGCGCAGCAGATTGATATCTAAAGTACTGGTATCTCCGATAACGCCCAGGATCGTCATATTCACGCCGACTATCTCATTGATCTGGAAGCCGTTATTGATCAGTCCGTTTTTAATCTTCTCACATTCCTGCATCGGTGCGCCTGGTTTCATTACAATAATCATTTTTGTTCTCTCCTTTTAATTTATATGGTTAAATTTAATTATAACCTGTTATAGCTCACGTCCAACGGCTCCTGCTATGATCTTCAGATCCTGCATCAACCTGCCGAAGCGTTCAGGTTTCAGGGATTGAGCTCCGTCACATAACGCATGCTCAGGATCATTATGCACTTCAATGATCAGTCCGTCAGCACCTACGGCTACTGCTGCCTTAGCCAGCGGCTCTACCATCCACCACATACCAGCCGCGTGGCTGGGGTCAACCACCACCGGCAAATGACTGAGTTTTTTTACTGCCGGAATCGCGCTCAGATCCAAAGTGTTGCGAGTATAATTTTCAAAGGTTCGGATACCACGCTCGCATAAAATCACATTATCATTACCGCCGGCCATAATGTATTCAGCCGACATCAGCCACTCCTCTATCGTCGCAGACAAACCGCGTTTCAGCAAAATCGGTTTATCTGTCTTGCCCAGCTCCTTCAAAAGCTCGAAATTCTGCATATTGCGGGCGCCTACCTGAATCACATCCACATCTTCTACAAAACGTTCGATCTTATCTGCTGACATAATTTCTGTAATGATCGGCAGCCCGGTAACAGCTTTAGCCTCCTTTAATAAATCCAGTCCGGTTTCCTGCAGTCCCTGGAAAGAGTATGGAGAAGTACGCGGCTTAAAAGCGCCGCCACGCAGGATCGCAGCGCCCATTTGCTTCACATCCTCCGCCACGCCGATAATCTGTTCCCGCGTCTCTACTGAACAAGGGCCTGCCATTACCGTGATCTGTTTGCCTCCCACCTTCACCCCGCATACATCTACGATGCTGTCTTCCGGGTGAAACATCCTGTTAGCACGTTTATAAGGCTCCTGCACACGCATAACCTTGTCAATGCAGTCATATACTCTCAGTTGATTCATATCGAAGGCAGCCGTATCGCCTACTACACCGAACAGGGTAAAATTAGCACCGCGGCTTTCATGGATCTGAAACCCCTTACTTTCCATCAAGCTTTTTACTCTCAATTCCTCTTCTGCGGGAATCCCCGGTTTCATTACTATAATCATTTATCTCCACTCCTTAATTTCATTTTTATTTACACAAGATAATAAAAAAAATCAGGCCTCGTAAGAGAGCCTGATTAAAAATTCATCTTCTTATTTACAGCAGCATATCTCAGCTACGGTATCGGCATCTGTTTACGGTAATAGAATTATGCAGTTTTGAGCAAGTAAAATAACCAGCGCTAAAATAAAAATAGCCCCGGCTAAAGTCAAAAGCATATTCATTTACCCAATTAGTTCTCAAAACAGATTCCACGATCAACCCACCTAATTTAAATTTCTTGTGTAAAACTTAATTGTTGTTATTTTAGACCCGTATCAAAAAGGTGTCAAGCAAAAGCATAAAATTCAAAAAAATTAATTTTTATGCACTGTCTATTGTAAACAATGTTACAACAAAATCAATGGAGCACACCGTTGATGCCACTTCCCAAAGTCATTACCCCGCCTATCAATACTACAAGCAGCGCAATGCGCTTAAATAAATGCTGATTGATACGGAAAAACATTTTTTCTCCCAGCCACCAGCCTAAAAGTACTGCCGGCAACACATACAGCGACAAAGCAATCAAATTTCCACCCTGAAATGTACCCGCAACAAAAAAACTGCCTAAAGTACAAAAACTGCCGATAGCAAAGATCCAGATCATATTGGCGCGCAGCAAATTTTTCTCCATATTCTCACTCAAAAAATATAAAGCGATCGGCGGCCCGCTGATACTGGTAGTCGCACTGAAAAAACCGCTTAAAAAACCAGCAGAAACACGTCCCAGCTTTTTATTTTTGACCTCAGGCACAAAATTTAATTCCATTAAAAGCGTTACAAGCAAAAGCGCTATCCCTAATAAAATCTTTAAATGATTAGCATCAGCCACTTTCAGCAGATACGCTCCGGGAATAATCCCCAACAGACTGCCGGCAGCTGTTATCAAAACTGTCGGCCACTCAAATTCTCCCCAGGTACGCCACATCATGATCACCCGCACAATAACACCGGCGATAATAACAAATACAACTGTCTCTTTCGGCCCCATGACCATCGTTAATACAGGAGCTGCGATCAGCGCAAAGCCAAAACCAGTTACAGTACTGAAAAAAGTAGCAGCAAATAATATCAACGAAGCAACTGTCAAGACAAAATAATCCATGGTTTCTCTCCGCTCTTTTCTGAAATAGATATCTGCATTATAACACAAAAAAGAAGCCCCTACAAAACGGAGCTTCTTCCAGTCGTCTTATTTCAGCCATTGACGTATTATTTTTTTCAAAAGCTTTAGTTCAAACGGCTTGGCTATGTGTGCATTCATCCCCGCGGCCAGCGCCATTTTCACGTCTTCCGAAAAAGCATTCGCAGTAATGGCAATAATCGGAATCCGGACCGCATCACTGCGAGAAGCAGCTCTGATTGCTCTTGCCGCTTCATAGCCATTCATAGTTGGCATCTGGATATCCATAAAAATCAAATCATAATATCCTTCAGGCGCCGCCAGGAATTTTTCCAATGCTTCTGCACCATCACCAGCGGATTCACAAGTCAAGCCCAACAGCTTCAAAAACTCTAAAGCAATTTCCAGATTGATTGCATTATCCTCAACTACTAGTACCCGTTTACCGCTATAATCAATATCAGCAGCATTTTCGTTATCACCGGCAGGTTGTTCATACTCGACCGCAACTCCGTTCTGACGCTGCACCTTCAGACAAACAGAAGCAGTGATCTTACTGCCCTTACCAACACAGCTCTCAACATCGATCGACCCGTTCATCAGTTTTGCCAGGTTCAAACTGATCGTCATGCCCAGACCAGTTCCCTGTATTTTACTGACCCGAGAATCTTCTGCTCTTATAAACGGCTCAAAAATACGCTCGATAAAACTTTGTTCCATCCCAATGCCGTTATCTTCTACAATAAAATCAAAAACAGCCAGATCATGCGGTAACGGCTTAACAGTAACCGTCAGCTTTACCACACCTTCATCAGGCGTATATTTAACGGCATTGGACAACAGATTAAGTAATATCTGCTGCAGTCTCAACGCGTCACCCAGCACAGTTATATTTTTCAGTGCCTCTGTTTCCACAATCAGCTGATGCCGTTTCTCCTCAACAGCAGGTTTAATGATATCTAATGCTTCCTCAACTTTTTCTTTTAATAAAAATGCTTCCGAGTTCAATTCTGTTTTGCCGCTTTCGATCTTCGACATATCCAGAACCTCATTCAACAGCTCCAGCATATGTTTGCCAGAAGTGACAATTTTTTTCAAATAATCATCTACATGATCTTTGTCGTCGCAATGTGCCGCTAAAGCCGCCAGCCCCATAATAGCATTCATCGGCGTTCTGATATCATGCGACATTTTTGAAAAGAATTCACTTTTGGCCTGATTGGCCTGTAAAGCCAGCTGATATGCGTCACTGATGATTTGTTTATTTGCTTCCTCCTGCATCGTGCGTTCATGGATATCGCGCATCGTCAAAAGCAGCCGTTCTTTTAATTTACCAAAATATGAAAGCTTAACTTCTTTATATCTGTACCCGTCTTTAGCGGATGAACGGAAATACAGCATAACAGCCTCTTCCTGCTCCAGGCACTTCAGCAAACTATCAATACTCCAGCTTTTTAAATGCTCACAATCTTCTTCACAAACAAACTCTTTTATAAATACCGGCAGCTGTTCATTAATGCTGCCACGCAGCGGCAAGCCGTAATGAGCGCAATAACCGGCAAAACGCATCACATAATCACCACTGTTTAAATCACAGATGCAAACAGCATCATAGTCATGTTCTATCGTAAAATTATAAATAGACTGCAGCTCGATTTTTTCAAGCTCCATTCCTTTTTGCTCGCTGATATCCTCAATGATACCAATGACAAAAGTCGGCTGCTGCTGATCATCCCATGACATAACAGTCATTGTTACCCGCACCCAGCACTGCTTGTTCTTGTCACAGAATGTGGAAGATGCAGTTTTAGCCCCATTATGAATAGCTTCGTACATCGCATAGCAATCTGCCTTACTTTCACCGCTCACAAAATCTTCCACAAAGCTTTCCGGAATATTCCTGTATTCCATACTACAGTTAAAATATTTACTGGTTCTTACCGGCATAACTTCCAGACGTTTTTGCGGATAATAATAAAAATGGAAAATTTTTGTTCCTTCCAGAACCTGGCGCAGCAGTTCCTGAGTACCCTTATCCTGCTCCAGCAATTCCTGATTAAGCAGCTCCATCTGCTTTCTGTTATCAATATCCAGAAAAACACTTTGAATAACACGTTCTCCGTCAATATTTTTGATATATTCACCGCTGCCAATGATCCAGCAATAAGTACCATCGGCTCTCAGCGCCCGATATTCAAAAGACTGTTTCCCCTTGCCCAGCAGTATCGCGTTCATGCTCTGATATACTCTATCACAGTCTTCCGGCGCAGCCAGATCTTCTATCCGCCAGAATTTACGCTTCCAGAATTCTTCTTTTTCATAACCAAAAATCCTGATAGCTTCCATATTGGCATTTTGAAAAACAATACTTCCGTCAGCCTGTGGCCTGTATTGAACGATACCGCACAATACGGACTGAAACAGCTCGTCATAATAATCACGTTTACGTACAACTTCTATCAGCTGCCTGCTCTTTTCGATATTGGCCTGTCTTAAGACCTCAACATCGCTGGCATTCTGATGATAACCGCGAATATAATAAGCATTATCGTCTTCTTTATATAACTTGCCGCTGCAGCGAATAAAAATTGTGCCCCACCATGGATGGTTCCAGCGATACTGAACCTCTACCAGCCTTTTGGTCGTCAGCATCTGTTCAATATATTTCTGCACTATTTCCAGATCTTCTGCAAGCACGCCTTGCGCAAAATGTTTATAATTATCTTCCAGCGATAAACTCTTCTGCAGCCCTAAAAGTTCTAACATTTTATCATCGGCATACAGACGCACGTCAGTATTATTTTTGTTTATTTCCAAAAGCCATAAACCAATATTACTGATTTCCAATATTTCCTGCATCCAGCTGGAACTGTAAAAAATATCTTCTTTTAAGCCGCTAGAGTCCATAATAGTTCCTCTTTCTATTTCAAACTTCTTATTGTCTACATTATACCTTACTCTTAAACAATTTCCAATATTTGTTCTTTAAGAAATGTTTTTCAACATCTACAAATAACGCACAAAAAAAAAGACTCTCGCCCAAACGAGAGTCTTTACTTATTTTTCGCTTTGCAGTCCTTTTTCAGTCAGCATAGTCCAGCCTTCTTCCTGCACGATCAGGCCTTCCTTCATCAAATGCCCCAAAGCACGTTTGAAAGCTGCTTTACTGATACCAAATTTTTCCTTAATGATTTCCATCGGTGTAGTATCACAGTAAGGCATTTTACCATTCCGTTTATGTAAAAAATTTAAAATATCTTCCGCATCGGCGATCATAGCATTTTCTTTTTGCTGGCGTAAGGACAGATTTACCCTGCCATCCTCACGAATATAAGTGATGCGAGCCGTGATCTCCTGACCAAAATCCAAACGCCCGCCGGGAACTTCACTGCGATGCAGAAACGCCAAAAAGCGCTGATTAGTAAAAATGAAGAAGCCTTCCGGCAGGATATTATAGATAGTACCTGTCACGCTGTCGCCGACCTTGACACCAACAGCAGGTTTGGAAGCCTTCAGCATTTCTTCTTCCACCCGCATACTGACAGCAGGGCGTCCTGTTTTATCGCGATACAGCTTTATCCAGACCAGCTGACCCGGCGACACATGCCCTCGCATTTCGCTGTACGGCAAAAATACACCGCGTTCAGCGCCAATATCCACAAACCCGCCGTCCTTGGTCACACTTAAAACCTTAACGTAACCGATCTGCCCTTCGCGCATTTTCGGTAATTTCTGGCTCGCCGTCAAACGGCCATGCGGATCTTTATACAAATAGACTTTAACTTCATCGCCAACATTGACCGCTTCCGTCTGCTGCAGCTTATGCAGCAGGATATCATCAGAAGTATCGCCCGTACCAGCGTCAAGGAAAGCGCCCATTTCGCCCAGACGTGCCACTTTTAAAGTAACAACGTCACCCGCACGATATTTAAGCTGCTTTGCCATGTCTTTTTCATCAGTCATTTTTGCTCTCCACAAATTCTTCCGACGGAGCATCAGCCCACAGTTGTTCCAGATTATAGAACTCGCGTTCTTCTTCAATAAAGATATGCGCAACACAATTACCATAATCCAACAAAATCCAACGACCTTCAGCATAGCCTTCTTTGTGAGTAACAAAAATGCCTGCCTCCGCCAATTTATCTTCGATATTGTCAGCAATAGCTTTAACTAGAATATTATTTCCAGCGCTGGCAATAATAAAATAATCAGTTACAGGAGAAATGTTCTCCATATTCAGCAGCAAAATATCCTTTGCTTTTTTATCGCAGGCTGCCGCCGCGATCTTGTGTGCAATTTCTTTAGTAGTAAAATCCATCTTTTCGCCTCCTTTATTCTTGTTCATCTTCATCATCTTTCATATAGGGAATGCCGATTTCGTCCAAAGATTTTTGAACTTCCTCGCGTGATGTAGCCCAATAGCTGATACCTTCTGTATCGTCAAAATTACCATACAGCATACCCGACTTGACCTTTTCGTCACCAAACAGCTTAAAGCTGTTTGCAGCCTTGATCATCGTCAAAGTGTTCATATCGGTCTCCACATGTCTGTCAACAGTCGAAAACAGCGCCGGGATCTTAGTCACCGTATCGATATTGAAAATCTGTGCTGCCGCCGCTTTCATAAACTTCTGCTGCCTTTGCACGCGGCCAATATCACCCAGCTCATCTTTGCGGAAACGCACATATTCGCCTGCCCGCTTACCGTCCAGATGCTGATAGCCATGTTTAATATCAATAACAAGATCGGCGTAAGGATCTTCATAATACATATCCTTTTCCACATATAAATCAACGCCGCCGATCAGATCGATAACATCAATAAACGCACGCCAGTCCACTAAAACATAATAATGGATCGGTACCTGCAGCAGATTGGCTACAGTTTGCTTGGCCATCATCACACCGCCGTAAGCATAGGCTGCATTCAGCTTATCCCAACCAGCCCGGCCCGGAATCTGCACCTTGGTGTCACGCGGCAGCGAAAGCAGCGCAACCTTATTATCGCCGGGATCAAAGCTGGCCAGCATCATCGCGTCAGTTCGCTTTGGTTCATCCGGAGCAGCATCACTGTCACCGTCATCTATACCCAAAAGCAAAATATTGATGCGCTTGTTCAATTTTTCATTTTGGGTTATCTTGTCGCTGGCACCAACAACATCAACCTTCGGCGGATTGATAAAATTGTCATAGATCCAGACTGTTCCCCAAAAAGCTCCCGTCAGCAGTACCGCCAAAACCAACAGTACAAATACCAGCCTGCCCCAACGTAATTTACGTTTCTTGCGAACAGGCCTGATTTCTCTATTTTCTTCCACAGACATTGGCATCTCCTACAAATTCAATTTAAGCCTTTTAAACTTAGCCGCCAATTCGTTATACCCCTCTATGCAATGAGGGTGTACCAAAAGGTCGTATTCCAGCAAATAACGTATCGTCTGCGCATAAGCCTTTATCATGGCCTGTTCCAGGTCAACCTTAGCCAGCCGGCGCATTTCCTCGATACCTGCAAAATCACGGGTCGGCTCCAGCAGATCAGCCAGATAGACAACCATCGCCATCTTGCTCATGCCTGCCGCACCAGTAGTATGAAAACGGATAGCATCCAAAATTTCCTGATCGGTAACGCCGTATTTTTCCCGGGCGTAATATACGCCCAGTTTGGCATGCAGTAAAATAGGCTGATTCCTTTCGACATCATCCATTGGTAAACCCAAAGCAATTGTATGCATCAAAAGATCACGCGTAGGTATCTCACGCCCGCAATCGTGCAGTAATGCCCCCACGCCAACCTTTTCCTTATCCAGTCCGTAAACAGCTGCCAGTTCAAGAGCAGTATCGTATACAGCCAAAGAATGTTTAAAACGCTTATGAGGCAAAGATGCTTTAAGAAGTTTTTTCATTTCTGTGATATCCAGCATGATAACAACTCCTCTCACTACCATTAAGACTGGTAGAGATGCTCCTCTAAAATATACTTTTCTACACTTTCCGGCACCAGACCCTTAATAGAAAGTCCTCGTCTGACACGTTCACGAATGCCAGTCGAAGAAATATCTACTTCAGGAGTATCCAAAAGTATAATTTTATTCTTAGCAGGCTCGCCAAAAAATTCGCAAACCTTGTCAATAGTCTGCCCATAACCGGGCCTGTCAGCAGCTATAAAAGTCACTTCTGCCAGCAATTCCCTGATGCGGTGCCAGGTGTTCAGCATCGGCACAGCGTCGGCACCAATAATAAAATACAGCTCATATTCTGGATAGCGGGCCTTTAGCTCCATAACCGTATCATAAGTATAGGAAACTCCGCTGCGCTGCAATTCAATATCAGTAACTTCAAAATAAGGATAAGGCTCTGTTGCCAGCTCCGTCATCCGATAACGGTCAGCAGCAGGTGCAAACTCCAGACCAACCTTATGAGGCGCAATAAACGCAGGAACAAAAATTATTTTTTCCAAGCCCAAATGCTCGTAAATAAACTTGGCCGTCTGCAGATGCCCCAAATGAACAGGATCAAAAGTGCCGCCCATAATGCCAAGCTTTTTGCTCTTCACTCGTTTACCCACCTTCCTTATTATCACTATATTATAGCACATGATATTTTATTTTGTCTTTAATTTTATGTGAAGCCGCTTGTTTACTAGTTGAATTGATATTTCCTTTCTTCTTTGACATTAGCCGTTTTTACCAAATTTAGCCTATTTTAACTACCCATAGTGACCGAATAGTGACCTGATTGTTCCTCCAGAAAACCTACTGCCGACTGCATAGTTGCATTAAGCACATGGCTATAAGTATCTAGGGTTACGGCTATATTAGAGTGTCCTAATCGTGTCGATATGACCTTGGTATTAAAGCCCTTTGTCAAAAGGATAGTGGCATTCGTGTGTCGGATGTCGTGGAAAGTTAGCGGTCTTGTTATACCTGCTTTCTCTTTTATCTCCTTAAAGTTATCTCCAATCTGCGAAGGTATTATACAGGTATGCTTCTGTCCAACAAAAAGGTAAGTCGCCTTTATGTTGAACCTCTTATAGGTATCCTTAATAGTCCTTAGCAGCTCCAATAGCGACTCAGAGATAAGAATAGGTCTCACAGAGGATTCAGTTTTTGGTGTCGTCTCAAAAGTCCCCTTCCCCGCCACATGAACCATATTAGCTTCCACGAAGATAGTATTCTGCTTGAAATCAACACTACTCCACTTCAAGGCAGCTATCTCGCCTCGCCTCATTCCAGTCTCGTAAGCAAGCATATAAATAGGGAACATCATAGTCTTAGATGTTGCCCTCCCGGTATTCAAGAAACTCTCGAAGTCTCCATAGGAAACCCTTTTGATCTGCTCGTGTTCCTCTGGACTAATGATTTCCAGATACTTCTTTGTTGACACATTCTTAATTCTCTTGCTGTCTTTTAGAGGGCTTCTGTTTATCAGCTTTTTTTTAATAGCAAAAGTGAACAGACAACTCAACGCCCTACGATATGACAAGATAGAATTAACACCGTATTGTGTCTTCCAGTCCATCATTATCTTATCAAGGAGTCTTGAAGTTATCTTCTGGATAGGCATTGCCTCTAAATAAGGCAGCCACTTAGACAGAAACATCTTATAGCCCCATTGGGTCGTCTCTTTGACTTCTCCACCTTCCTCCAGTTCCTTAAGGTACATCTCTACGATGTCCTTGAAGTTTTCCTTCTTTGCTGCTATTAGCTTGTTGTCAGCCTTTTGTCGTTCAAGTTTCTTTAGCACACTACGGGCTTCCGATATACTACCTACGGTCTTAGACACCCATTTCCTTTTGTCGCCTCCATCTGGACGAATTTCTATTCTTACTCTGAACTTACCATTGGGTAACTCAGTGATACTCCCATCACCTTTTGGTCGTCTTGTCATAACCAATGCCTCCTTTGAAAGGTAAAATTTACCAAAAAAATGTGAGAGGGTATTATATATTGTTGATGCTCCGCTGCTCCCCCCGTGGGTACCACTGGCATACACCTGCACACCACACGCATTACATTAAATACGCACCGACCACACAGTCACACCCTAGCAGCCTAGTGTATAACTATGGATTATAAAGGATACCACAGGAGAACCAAGGGATACCAAGGGATACCTATAGTATAAGTCACTATTTTGGACACTACAAGACACGCACTGTACACAAACAGGTGTCTGTTTTTTGCTAAAATTAGCACCTGGTACTAAAAAGATTCACAAAAGGTTTACATTTGGCGGGCCTTATTTTGTCCCTCTTTTGTTTCTTTCTCGAATTTTATCTGTTTTGTCGTCCTTTGGTTAACCTTTAGTATCCTTTTGGTTTACTCATATAGAACCTCTCTCACTTATATGGAACGGTTGTTGTTGTTGTTGTTTTTTAATTGTTCCACATAAGTGAGGAAAACAAAAAAAAAATAACCTCTGGAGTTATCCAAAGGTTACCTAATGGTTATCTTTATATCTTTATTTGTTTTATTCTTATAACTATAAAAATACCTGATAATAAAGAACCAAACAGAATTATATTTCTTGCTATTATGTCGTATCTGATTTTATAGTAAGGGTTAAGAATATTTGTGTGTGTTTCTCCTTTTGCTAATAATTTAGCCGCATATATAGCCGAAAAGCTTCTAGGATTTTCTGGGATAATTATTTTCTTTTTTATGGTAAAGTTTTCTTGTGAAAACAGTACATAATCTACAATTTTAGCTTCTTTCATGCTCTTTCTAGCTCTTTCTTTGGGTACAAAAATAAATGAAAAGAATACAAATAAAACAAAAGTAAGATAAAAATATAGTTTCAATCTACTATTATTTTTCATTGCCTACCACCTCACAAATAACATTATAGTATAATAAAGACACCTTTAAAGGTTTCCTGTTGGATTCCTAAAAGGTGTTTCTTGGTTTATTTGTTGTCTTCAATCCATTTAATAACTAAGTCTCTGAATTTTTCTGAATTATACAAATCATTTAAAATAGTGTTATATAAATTTTCATCCATTTGTGCAAGTTTTGAGAAAACTTTAAAATATCTATTATCACTCACAGGATAAAAAGTTGTAATTAAAGAAGCCACGCCAACTAATACAACAACATATAACCATGATCCGTAGTAAAAAATTCCAAACAAAGAAATCCAACCGATTACCCGCCCTATGTTGGTAATAACATTATCTATACTATCACTAAGAAAAGGGCGTAAATCTATATTTATTTGTCGGCTTATTTCTAATACTCCTCGTTGATTGAAAAAAGCATTTATATATTGTAATTCTGTAACTACGTAAAGAATAATAAAAAATGTAAGCATTCAAAATCACCTCATAAATAATATTATAGCATACAAAATACACCTTGAGAAATCTTTTGGATAACTCAAAGGTGTATTTTTATTTTTTTTATTTAGTTGTCGTCATTTCTCTGTATCATTTTATGAATTTTTATGGAATAACCATATTTTTCTACTATTTCTGACAGCTCTAGATATTTAAAAGACCCTGAATTAATTCGTCTATTAATACCTGATTGTTCTATTTTTATTTCTTTTGCCAACTCTGTTTCACTCTTTCCTATGTCTATTAAAAACTTTTTCCAATCTTTTATAAATTCCTCTTTTTTCATTTTATTTCACTACTTTCTTTTTTTTTCTTCATTATATAGCCCTAGAAAGATGTTGTCAATATTAGAAATAATAAAAAATATATCAAAAAGGGTATTGACAATATCAATAATACCGTTTATGATATAGACAACATCAAAATTGATATTAATCTTATCAAAAAGAAAACAAGGGAGGAACACAAAATGACAACTAACAACACTTACACACCATATTCCCAAATGTTATCCAAACTCCAACATATGGAAGAGTTTAAAGGCTCAAATGTCAGGGCATATTATAACGGAGTGTCCTACATCGTCAAAAGCTATGATACAACAATCTTGTTAGTTAACACTGTCACCTGGGCTCATGTGTATGATGCTCGAAAATATTCGCCGACAACATCCCGCTTACAAAACCTAATTAAACAAGCTTTTCCGTATTTGCAAGACTTATAAGGAGGTAGAACAATAATGAAAATTTACAAGGAAGTAAATTATTCAGAGTTTGAATTTTGGTCGGGAGCAATTGACACCGTCAAAATGCTCACTCTATCAGAATTAGAGAAAGTCTGGGAAGAACTAGAATATTACTGGCTTGAAAATAATGAGATGCCCTCGGAAACAGATATAAATGATTTCTTTTGGTTTGAAACAGATACCATAGCTGAATGGTTAGGCTATGAGGACTGGGAAAAATTAGAAGAAGATAGAAGTTGACAACCATTTGTATCTTGTCGCTGACCTTTAGGAAATCCTAGAGGTTAGCAGAGAGGATACAAACAGCTAACACCAGTAAGCCTCTAGAAAGGAGCGAAGACCCTCGACAACAAAACAGAAAGGACTAGCGGTATTCCTGTTAGCCCTCACCCTTTGTTTGTTGTCTTGTCCCATTAGAGACAGGGGAGGCGTACGCCCTGCTACCCTGATTTACCCAGATTGTACCATAAGGAACATAAGGAGGAAACAGAAATGACAAAAATTACACAGGAACAACTAAAGGAAACCATAGAGAGCCATGGTAAATGGTGGAGGGACGAAGAAGGCGGGCAACGTGCTTACCTGCAAGGTGCTGACCTGCGAGATGCTGACCTGCGAGGTGCTGACCTGCGAGGTGCCAACCTGCAAGGTGCCTACCTGCAACGTGCTGACCTGCGAGGTGCCTACCTGCAAGGTGCCGACCTGCGAGGTGCCTACCTGCCTACTGGTGTCTACCAAATAGTGGGGTGTGGCTCTGTAAATAGGTGTACAACTTATGATAGCATCAATGACTGTGTTATTTGTGGATGTTGGAATGACAACGCAGGGAACCACCTAGCAGCCTTTAGAAACCATATAGAAACCATTTATGGTGTCGGAGGCTCAGACGAAGACGAAAGGTACTACAGAGAATACATGGCAGCCGTGGTATTCTTTGAGACCATCAAGGAAGGAACAATCATATGACAAACAAAATTATCATGTTTCTTGTCTTAGCTATCCTAGTAATTGACTGGGATAGAACTATGCGGAACTTCGGATTTTAACAAAAAGGGGAAAAGGGAGGAAACAAAAATGAAGCCATTGGATGAATTAATAGAACAAGTTGGGAGTTATGAAGCCTTAATTGAATTATTGTACGCCATATGCGCTCTTACAGAATGTGGCCTTGATATTGACGAGATGGTAGAGCGTTTAGATCAAATACACAGTGAGTACGGAATATATTAGCGTTGTCCTGCTAGTGCCTATGAGGTCACCTCGTGGGCACCATGGAGGATAACTCCAAGTACCAAAAGTAAGGTAATAAAGCGACTATAGGTATGAGTGTTGTAGTTATGTTAAGGATACTGTGCCTTTCTACAGGACAAACTTAACATAATTATAGCAAACATATATGCGTCGCAGATAATGGAGAAAAAGGCATTGTAACAATTACATTTCTTTGTCTTCAAAACAAAAAAAAAATTAAAGGAGCGTGTATCACATGATGAACACCACAGAAAACAACAACATTAATAACAACGGTCAACTGTAAGTATTCCAAAATGAAGCCTTTGGGCAAGTACGGGTAATTATGAAGGACAATGAGCCTTGGTTTGTCGGTAAAGAAATAGCCGAACTATTGGGTTATAAAAATCCATTAAGAGCAATTAGGGAACATATTAAAGATAATCATAAAGGGGTGAACGAAATGGTCACCCCCGGTGGAAAACAACAAATTATTATTATCGACGAAGCCGGATTTTACAGCCTAGTTTTGCGGTCGAAACTCCCAAGTGCAGAAGCTTTTCAAGAATGGGTAACTTCAGAAGTCCTTCCGACGATCCGCAAGCACAAAATGTATCTCACACCTGAAACTGCACAGGAAGCCACGGACGACCCTAGTTTATTCCTTGCGAAAGCCATGAGAGTCGCAGGGGAAGTCATTGAAAACCAAAAAGCTAAACTACATGAACAAGCAGCACAAATTGAAGCCTTGAAGCCAAAAGCGAGCCACTACGACAAATATATGAACACCGAGGATAGCTACACGATCACAGATGTTGCTCTTATGAATGGTATTAGACCTACAGACCTCTTTGGATTCCTCAAGGCTATCAATTGGTTAACCAAACAAGCGCAGTGCGCCTACAAGGTAACCAAACAAGCTCCAAAAGAATACTTTAAGGTTGTCAAATGTTACTACGGTGGTTGCACTCGTGGTACTCAAATCAGGGTTACTCCTGCGGGTTTTAAAGTGATTAGCAGCTTAGTGAAAACAGCTAATTTATAAGGATAGAAAACTAACGAACAACCAGCCTTAACTAAACATAAGTTCGCTTTAATTCTCAAGTTTAGTTGAGGCTGGCTTTTTGTTGCCCTTGTGTCAAAACGTATGTTCGTTATAATGGCATTATGTTCGTATTAAAAGCGAACAAATTTTGAAGAAAAGCAGGAGAAAGAATCATGGAAAAGCACTACGAAAAGCATCCCTTGTACTTTGAAGAACTAGAGCTGGAGGCACGTTATAAGACTTTTGGCGAACAAAAACTACGCCAAATGTACGACAAGGCAAAAGCAGAAGGACAAGTTGGCACAACTACCCTCGGCCAGAAGTTTATAGCACACCAATACAGCAACGTCTTTGGAGCTGTTAAGGTATTTGTCGAGAACGCATTGGCTCCCAAAAGAGGCGTAAAGCCCGCCTATGTAAGTATTCTTTTCGAGATGGTAGAGCTTTACAAAGAGGAGAAAGACCAGCTATATAGCTTATTGACCTTTTCGCCTTTCTCAATCCTTATGAACAACCTTATGAAACGCAAAGACCTCTTTCTGTCTAACGTCAGCCAGCTCATAGGCAAGGAAATTCAAGACGAATATAACCTCACTCACTACCTCAGTCAGAATCCGAGTCGAAATGTTGTCGTCAATAATGGAATCGACCAACGTGTTCAGAGCTTCTACCGCCGTGCCTATGCGATTGCGTGGATGAAACGTGATGGTTACCAAGCTCCTAAATGGAACACTCAAGACTTAATGCAGCTCTCGGCTTGCCTCGTAAACATAATTATTGAGAATACACCTTACTTTGAATATTGCCAACAAGGCGCAACACTAAATTTACAGCCGACACAAGCCCTTTTAGATGCGTGGATGAACAACGAAGACAACGCAGTAAGTAGTGCTTACCGCCTCTGCCCTACTATCATCCCTCCGAAACCTTGGGAGTCCTACGATGAAGGCGGTTATCACGGAGAACTGCAATCAAGCACATCTTTATTACGCCTCCGAGATCAACGGTCTGTCTTTGGTAAGAAGTACCTAAAAAAGTTAGGACAGATGGAGCTTGCCGGAGTAAGAAAAGCAATCAACAGTATCCAAGCAACTCCGTGGAAAATCAATAAGAAAGTCTTAGCAGTCATGCAGGAAGTGATGGAGCTTGGAGGAGGTCGTGCAGGTATCCCTTATATCAACGAAGCCCCAAAGCCTATGGTACTTCCTGAGAACCCAACAGAGGAACAACTCAAGGAATACCGTAAAGTTATGGTCAGCTTCTACAAGGATGAAATAAGTCGTAAAAGCCTTGCCTTGAGAGCCATTGGGAACATTAAGACCGCTGAGGAGTTCTCTAAGTACGACAGAATTTACTTCCCTTGCAACATGGACTTTCGAGGCCGTGTCTACCCTCTACCCTCTTTCAGTTTCCAAGGAGACGACCTAAACAAGGGTCTTATCCTCTTTGCTGATGCTCCTGCCTGTGAAGACATGGAAGACATCAACTGGCTTGCTGTACATGGTGCTAACCTAGCAGGTGTCGATAAAGTCAGCTATGACGACCGTATCCAGTGGGTCAAAGACAATGAGCTTGAAATCCTTGCTTCTGCTCTTGACCCGCTCGCTAACACCTTTTGGATGAACCAAGATGAACCCTGTCAATTCCTGGCTTTCTGTTTTGAGTGGCAAGCATGGAAAACTTGGGAAGCTGAATATGGCAGTCCTAAAGGCTTTGTATCGGGCATCCCTGTGGCTTTTGATGGTACTTGCTCAGGTCTCCAGCATTTCTCTGCAATCCTTAGAGACCCTGTAGGTGGAGCAGCAGTAAACCTTCTGCCCTCTGAGAAACCAAACGACATCTATGGAGTTGTTGCAGCAAAGGTAAATATAGCTATCGACCAAGACCTCAATTCTGGTTCATTAGATGATGTTATCGACACTAAAATCAAGTTTGGCACCAAGACCCTCGCACAACTTTGGAGAATGTACGGCGTGAACAGAAAGGTAACCAAACGCTCCGTTATGACTCTCGCCTATGGCTCTAAGGAGTATGGCTTTAGAGACCAAATCTTTGAAGACATAATCAAAAAGGATATGCAGGAACAGAAAGAATCTTCCGTGTTCACTGATGAAAACTGCTGGCAAGCCTCTGCATATATGGCAAAGCTTATTTGGAACGCCGTTAGAACTACTGTAGTTGCAGCTGTAGATGGTATGAAGTGGCTACAGGACTGCGCTAAGTTGGTTACAAAGAAGGGTCAAGTGGTTACTTGGACGACTCCAATGGGTCTCCCGGTTCAGCAGAGCTATATGGAGTGTGTCAGCACTCAGGTGCGCCTAAGATGTGCGGGCAAGAACATCCGTCTCTATGGTCTGAATGTCACAGGGAATATCGACAAGAGAGCGCAAGCTCAGGGTGTTGCCCCAAACTTCATTCATTCTATGGATGCAAGCCACCTTCAATTAACTGTCTGCAATGCTGTGGATGCAGGTATCAAGCACTTTGCAATGATACACGACTCCTATGGTGCTCCTGTAGCACAAGCAAAGACCATGTATAAGGCAGTACGACAGAGTTTCATTGAAATGTACACTGAGCAAGATGTACTTGATAACTTCAAGAACGATATGTTGAAGTTATCCGACACTTCTCTACCTTCTTTACCAAAAAGAGGCGACCTAAAATTAGATGAAATCGCTAACAGTAAATATATCTTTTCTTAATTGTTCCACATAAGTGAGAAAGGAAACCTAAGGATAACCTTTAGATTACTCCTACTGTTATTACAGTAATAATTAATCTTTAGGATATCCTTAAAGTCTCCTAAAAGAAAACCTAAGGAGGAATTAAGTAATTATGTACAGACAAGAATTTGAAGATTATGTCGCTCAAGGAGGAAAGCTGTTTGTCGTCACTGATGATATTGATGATTCTGCTGATGAGCTGGGTTGGTTAAAAGAAGGTGAAATAGTTGAACTCAAAAATGATGATGGATCAGTTTCACCTGCTTTCTATTATCCTAATAAAGAAAAAAGAGAAAGAAAGTATCTTGTAGATGATTGGCGTTTTATTCCCTTGAAAACCCTTGCGCCTTACACTTTATCCGACAGCACCCACTACGACACCTTGCATCAACCAATAGAAACCATGCAAGCCAATATGACACCTGAAGCTTTTCGTGGTTACCTGCGTGGTAATATCATCAAGTATGTTTGTCGTATAGGTCGTAAGGATGGCGAAGCGGAACTTAAGGAAGCTAAGAAAATCCAAGACTACGCAAAATGGCTCGTTGAGAGTCTCGAAGGTAAAACTATTAATCCGAGAGATTAAACAATTTTTAATTATTTATCGTTTGAAAGGAGGTGAAAATCATAGCAACCCCAATCTTAAAAATTATGCAACTACATGAGGAAGCACAACTTCCAAAAGAAGCCACCGCTGGTTCCGTTGGCCTCGACCTAAGCAGCATTAGCTCTGTCGAAGTTCTTCCGAACCGTATCGTGCCTACCGCTTATATGGTTCACACAGGGATAGCCCTTGAGATACCTAAAGGATATCACGGTAAGGTCTTCCTGCGTTCCAGCACTGGAGCTAAAACTAAATTGCGCCTAGCCAATGGTACTGGAATCATTGATAGCGATTACCGAGGTGAACTCCTTTTATTAGTCGAAAATATCGGACAGTATTCCGAGTATATTTCTAAAGGTCAACGTATCGCACAGCTTATCCTCGAAAAAAACGAAGCCTTCAAAATCTCTGTCGTTAATAAACTAAGCGACACAGAGCGTGGAACCGCTGGTATCGGCTCTACCGGAAACTAAAAAATAATTAAAGGAGATTTCTAATTTGAGAACACAAATCACAACCCCTAAAGGAACCGCTCAGTATCCCAAACTCCGTACCCCTGAATATTACGAAGGTGCAGAAGTAGGTTATACAATCCAAATGTTATTCTCTCAAGAAGACACTGATAAACTGCTGTCGATATTAGACGAAGAATTGGAAGCAGCTAAAGGACTTAGTGAGTTCAAAGGGAAAAAATGGACTAACGCCCGAAATGGCAGCAGAGAAGACAAAAATGGCGATACTGTCTTTAAATTCAAAACCAAATCCAGCTACACAACTAAAGCTGGGGAAACCAAACAACGTGTTATACCTATTTTTGATGCAAAAGGCACCCCAATAAAAGGAGATATTGGTCATGGTAGTGTCTGCCGTGTACGCTTCACAGTAAATCCTTACCATAAATCTGCTAATAATTGTGGTCTGACTTTATATCTTGATGCAGTTCAAGTTATCGAATTTAAAGAACCCGGCGGTGTCTCTGCGGACAAGTTTGGCTTCACCGAAGAAGAAGGTTACACTGTAACTGAAAACGCTACTGTTGAAAACACCTCCTTCGACACTGAGGAGTTCTAAACTTTGAAAGGGTTTAACCGCCATGGGGGTTTCTATAATAAGCCTACTCCATACCGAAGCGGTCTTGAGGACAAAGTAGGCGAACAACTAAAAAATGCAGGAATTGAGGCAGCTTATGAAAAATTCAAGCTGCCTTATATTATTCCTGCCTCTGACCACTCCTATACCCCTGATTGGGTGCTTCCTAATGGTATCATCGTGGAAACCAAAGGAGTTTTTGATGCTGACGATCGGAGAAAACACCTACTAATCAAAGACCAATACCCACATCTCGACATCCGGTTTGTATTTAGTAGTCTTAGCACTAAGATATATTCAGGCAGTAAAACTACTGTCGCTGATTGGTGCGAAAAGCATGATTATCAATATGCCCGCAAATTCATACCGTCAAGTTGGTTCAATGAACCTAAAAAACCTACTGACGGACTCATCTTAAAGAAAGGAGGCAGCAGTAAATAAGCACTCTAAAATTCAAACAACGTACCTGCACAGACTGGCTCTACATTATCAAGAAGCCTATTAACGGAGCCGATAAGGAAACCTTAGTCAACACTGCTCGCCGTCTTGGTGAGTTCGACTCAGGGTATCACTTCATTATCCAAAATGACGGTACAGTAGAAGCAGACAGAGATGTCAATGCTGTCGCACAGTGGGACTTCAAGGACAACACAACGTCCATCTACATCCTTTGCGACACCTCTGGAACCCTTACTGATTCCCAGAAGATTGCTGTAAGCGACCTGTTCAAAACCCTTGTTGCTACCTACCCTAATATCCAAACTGTAGAGGTACTCTAATATGGAACAGACCGAATCTCAAGTTGTAGAGGCACATGTCCCCTGCCCTGATTGTGGCAGCAGTGATGCAATGTGTGTCTATGATGACGGACACAGCTATTGTTTCAGCTGTAATGTCCAGCATCAAAATAAAGAACAGCAGCAGACAAAAGCTACCAAGCCAGTGACCAAAGGAGGCGTGGTGTCTCCTGTTGATCTAAACCTTGGAGCCTTAACTGCTCGTGGTATCTCAATGGAAACCTGTAAAATCTATGGGTATTACAAGGGATTCCGACATGATAGACCTGCTCAGTTTGCCTGTTACATAGACGAGGCCGGTACTGTTATAGGTCAAAAAGTTCGGTATGCCGACAAAACTTTTGAGACCCTCGGAAACCTTGAACGCCGCTTCTTCGGTCAGCATCTCTTTACTTCTGGTAAGAAACTAATAATTACCGAAGGTGAAATCGACTGCCTCACCGTCAGCCAAATTCAAGGTAACAAATACCCTGTTGTGTCGCTGCCCAATGGCGCACAATCAGCAAAGAAGACATTTGAATCCCAGTATGACTGGCTAGAAGGGTTTGAAGAAGTAATCGTTATGTTTGACATGGATAAAGTAGGGCGTGAAGCTGTAGACAGCGTATGCGGTATCCTCAGTCCTAACAAACTTAAGATTGCCACCCTGCCCCTCAAAGACCCCAATGAGTGTCTGATGCAGGGACAAGCCTTAGCAGTAGTTAATGCAGTCTTCCGTGCAAAGACCTATAAACCCGCTTGTATAGTCAACGGCGAAGAACTCTGGGAAACCCTGTCAACCGAACAGGAAGAAGCCCAAGGGTATCCGTTGCCGTGGGATATAGACCTCCAGAAGATGACTCTGGGACTCCGAAAGGGAGAGCTTGTGCTCATCACGGCTGGTACCGGCACAGGTAAAACTACCTTTGTCCGACAGCTCGCACATCACTGCGGGGTCAACCTGGGCTTGAAAATTGGGATGCTGATGCTTGAAGAAAATGTCAAGAGGACTGCCAAAGGGATAATGTCTATCCACACAGGCAAACGCCTCGCTCTTAACCGACACCTCATTACTGAGGACGAATACAAAGATGCCTTTGATGCCACACTCGGCTCAGGGCATTTTATTTTTTATGAACACTTTGGGTCGCTGGAGTCAGACGACCTAATCAAAAACATTCGCTATATGGCAACTGCCGAACAATGTGACTTTATAATCCTTGACCACATTTCAATCGCTATCAGTGGTTTGGAAATCGACAATGAACGAAAGGCTACAGACGTACTAATGACGAAGCTCCGCAGTCTTGCAGAAGAAACAGGAGTCGGGATGTTAGTTGTGTCTCATCTTAAGCGGGTTGATGGAACACCAGCAGAAGAAGGAGGAGCAGTAAGTCTCAGTCATCTTCGGGGTTCCCAAGCACTCTCTCAGTTATCCGATGGTGTCTGGGCGTTAGAACGCAATCAGCAAGCGGATGACTCTGAGAAAAACTTGGTTCGTGTAAGGATTCTTAAAGGTCGCTTCACAGGCGAAACAGGAATTGCTGGCTACTTAGCCTACGACAAAGAAACAGATAGGCTTGTAGCCGCAGAAAGACCAAACAAAAAGGACATCGACTTGGGTAACGATGATGATGTTCCTTTTTAATTTAAAGGAGGAACATACTTATGAAAAAAAATTATCCAGTCTCTAGCATTGGTTTTACAATATCAGAACTTCCGGGAGAAACTGCAATATACATTGAGTTCTCTGGCTGTTACCAGAAGTGTCCCAACTGTCACTCAGATTATCTTCAAGGCAACCAAGGAGACTCTCTAAGCCTTGAGGATACAGTCTTTAATGTCTATGCCCTCGCACAAAAGTATCCTGATGACATCACTGCTATTGTCCTGATGGGTGGCACTACGAACAGTGGTATTACCGAGAAATCCCTTGGTATCCTTATCAAATCCTTAGCGAAGAAAACAGGCTTGCCTATTGGTCTCTATTCAGGTCGTGACGAAGACCCTGATAAATACCTTGATGTAGAAGAAATCAGATGGGTCAAGACAGGTTCCTATAAGGAAGCCTTTGGTGGCCTTGAGGAACCTACTACGAACCAAAGGTTCTACGTTAAAGAACACATGATTGTGACCGACCAATATGGTGTCTATTCTGGTCGTACCCCACATTGGGTCGATATGACCAAACAATTCCAAATACTGAAAGGAGAAGAAATTGCTAAACAAACTAACTCCGACTCAGATTCAGAGTAAACTTGATTTTATTAAAAATTATATCTCAGCTAACAATGCCGCTGATGGTTCAATTGTAGACCCTAATTCTAATGTCACTACAAAGAATGTGGCAACAATGGAAGCTGAACTCTACAAATACGAGAACATTCAGGTAAATCGTGCGATCATCACTGACAAGATTACGTCTATGTTTGGTGAGGAATTAGCGGCACAGTACCTCAAGGACATCCAAAATCATCTTATTTACGTCCACGACGAAACCTCGCTGAAACCTTACTGTGCCTCTATCACACTCTACCCATTTCTCTTTGAAGGCTCAAAGGCTATCGGCGGTACATCAGCAGCCCCTAAGAACCTCCAGAGCTTCTGCGGGAGCTTCGTAAACCTCATGTACCAAATAGCAGGTGGCTTCGCTGGAGCGGTTGCTACTGTCGAGTTTCTCATGTACTTCGACTACTTCGCTAAGAAGACCTATGGTTCTAATTATCTTGTTGCTCACACAAGAGAAATACAACAAGAACTGCAAAGTGTTATTTATTCCATGAACCAACCCGCAGCAGCCAGAGGTTTCCAAAGTATCTTCTGGAATATCTCGGTGTTTGACGAACACTACTTCCACTCGCTGTTCGATGAATTTTATTTCCCGGATGGCACCCAGCCTGACTACGAGACACTTAAATATCTCCAGGCCTTTTTTATGGAGTGGTTCCGTTTAGAACGCCGTAAAGAGCTGCTGACATTCCCTGTTGTAACTGCTGCTTATCTGGTGGAAGACAACACAGCAAAGGATGAGAAATTTCTCAATCTATTAGCCGACCAAATGGCAAGAGGGCACAGCTTCTTCCATTACGAGTCAAATAGTGCAGACAGCCTTGCTTCTTGTTGTCGCCTCCGAAACGAGCTTGCTGATAACACTTTCAGCTACACCCTCGGCGCAGGCGGTGTTTCCACAGGAAGCGTTCAGGTAATTACCATCAATTTCAATAGACTCAGACAACAGAAACTCAGTTTAGAAGTTGTCATTAAACGTGTCCAGAAGTATCTTTTGGCTCACCGTAGATACCACAAGGAAATGATTAAGAGTGGTATGCTCCCCGCTTATTCCGCAGGTTTTATCGACATCGACAAACAGTTCTGTACGATTGGCATTAACGGCTGTCTTGAGAGCTTCGAGTATGTATGCACTCACACTCCCGCTGGTTTCTGGAAAGATGAGAACTATCCAGAGTACCTCAAGCACTGCCTTTCTATCATTCAAAACCTCAACAAAGAAGCACTTGCTGATTATGGTGTCCGTTTTAACACTGAGTTTGTCCCCGCTGAAAACTTAGGTATCAAGAACGCCAAGTGGGATACTGAGGACGACCTATGGGTTCCTCGGTACTGCTACAACAGTTACTTCTACCCAGTAGAAGACGAAGACTGGAATCTCCTCGACAAAATTAAAATTCACGGAAAGGAAGTCTCACAGTACCTTGACGGCGGTGCAGCGTTACATCTAAACCTACAAAGGACTCCGACAAAAGCTGAGGCACTACGTCTTATAGAAACCAATATTCGCCACGGAGTTCCCTATTGGACTACCAATGTTCTCTGTACTGTCTGTAAATCATGTGGACACATCGACCCCAACTACTCTAAGACCTGTCCGAAATGTGACTCTATTTATGTCGATTATGGCACAAGAGTCATCGGGTATCTTAAGTTAATCTCCAGTTTTTCTACTGGGAGACAACAAGAAGCGGCTCTGAGAGCCTATCACAACACAGGAGGTATTAAAATTGTTTCTAATTAAAATGTTTTTCGGTATGCAAAAATGGTGCTTGAAACAGCAAGTCAAAATGGCTCAAGCTTTGAGAGAAGCTAACATCAAAGCAATCGCTAAAATGCGTGAAGACATCTTAACCCTTGAAGATGAAAACGCAGAACTGCACAGAAAGTACCTGTAATCCTTGCTTTTTTTTGATATTGAAACAAATGGACTCTTAGACACAGTGACAGAAGCTCACTGCATGGTCATAATTGATGAAGAAAATAATGTCACAAAATATCGTCCCTCGGAAGTCCATCAGGGAGCCAAACGGCTCCTTGAGGCAATCCGGGAGGGTGATTTTATTTGTGGTCATAATGTCATCAACTTCGACCTCCCTGCCTTAGAGAAACTCTATCCAGACATCAAGGTGCCTTATGCACTACAAGGGAATGTCGTGGATACCCTTGTCCTATCCCGCCTGATCTATGGCAACATCAAAGATAGTGACAACGGACTCTTACGAACAGGTAGACTTCCCGGTAAACTATATGGTTCTCATGGCTTAAAAGCTTGGGGCTTCCGCTTAGGGGAACTTAAAGGAACCTATGCCGAAGAAACATCAGACGCTTGGACGCACTTCTCTGAGGAGATGCTCACCTACTGCGTTCAGGACGTAGTGGTCACAAAGCTCCTCTACGAGAAACTGATGAGTAAAAACTACCCGAAAGCTCCTATTATCCTTGAACATCAAGCACAGTGGCTCATGGCAAAACAAGAACGAAACGGTTTCCCATTTGATGTATTCAAAGCGCAGGAGCTGGAAATAGACCTCAGAAGTCGCAGTGCAGCTCTTGATGCTATCTTAAGACAGCAAGTGCCATTGATTCCCGATAAAGTATTTATCCCTAAAAGAGACAATAAAACTAAAGGTTATATTGCTGGTGTTCCTATCCAGCGATACAAAGACTTCAACCCAAACAGTCGTCAGCAGATTGAATGGATTATTAAAAACCATTTCAAGTACATTCCTGATAACGAGGAACTTTTTGAGGAAGGAACAGACCGCCTCAAGATTGACGATATCACTTTTGGTTACCTAAAGACTGACGCAGAAGCTCCAGAAAAACTCCGAAAGATTGCTGGTATCTTTGAAGAATATCTGATGATATCCAAACGCATTGGACAACTTATTGATGGAAAATATGGTTGGCTTAAGTGCGTTAAGGAAGACGGACGTATTCACGGTTCTGTTAATCCTTGTGGTGCTATTACTGGACGAGCTACCCACGCAGCTCCCAATGTAGCCCAAGTGCCGTCCGCAGGTAGTCCATATGGTAAAGAGTGTCGCAGCTTATTCACTGTCCCCAAAGGATGGTATCAGGTAGGTGTCGATGCATCCGGTCTGGAACTTCGCTGTCTGGCTCACTTTATGTATCCTTACGACAATGGGGCTTATGCCCATGAAATACTCAATGGCGACATCCACACAGCCAATCAGCTCGCCGCCGGGCTTCCCGAGCGTAACCAAGCAAAAACCTTTATCTACGCCTTTCTGTATGGCGCAGGTGATGCTAAAATTGGCAAGATTGTCCATGGAACAGCGAAGGATGGCAAGAGACTCAAAAGGGAGTTCCTTAAAAAGACTCCAGCTATTGCCGACCTTAAGGCAGCCATAACGAACGCTTTGGTTGCTGAGGAACATCACGGTAAGGTTACCAAATGGAAGCGCAGATATCTCAAGGGTCTTGATAGTCGCCCACTACAAGTGCGGTCGCTCCATTCAGCTCTCAACCTGCTCCTTCAATCAGCGGGTGCACTTATCTGCAAAAAGTGGATAGTGCTTCTCGAAGAAAACCTACTTGCACTTGGTCTTGACCATGGGGCTGACTTTCAATACATGGCGTGGGTACATGATGAAGTACAGGTTGCCTGTCGAACCCAAGAGATTGCTGAAACTGTCGTTGAGATAGCTCAGGAATCCATGAGACAGGCACAAGACTTTTTCGGTTTCAGAGTGCAACTGGATACCGAAGGAAAGATAGGTAAAACGTGGTGCGATTGTCATTAATTTTATGCCTATTGTTGTCAGCCTTTTACTTTCAAGATGTTACCCTTACAGCCTACACAGCATCCGTTGAGGAATGCGGTAAGGCTGACGGGATAACAGCGAGTGGCACTAAGGCTACACAAGGACGCACTATAGCCGCCGATCATTTACCTTTTGGGACCCTCGTGGAAATTGATGGTCACCTTTATACCGTTGAAGACCGCTTTGGTGGCGGTTACACTAACAAAATTGATATTTACTTTGACAATTATATGGATGCCATAAACTTTGGCAGACAGCAACGGATTGTCAGAGTTTACTACTAAGGAGGAAATTAAATTATGGATAATATGGATAAAATTAAATTAACAGTATGTTGTGGTGTAATTTTTATAATGTTTATGCTTGGATTAAGCTGTTTGAAAATTGTTGAAACAGGCGAACGAGGTGTTGTACTGCGTATGGGTAAATTTGTAGGCATAATGGATGAAGGGTTAAACTTTAGAATCCCTCTCATTGATAAGGTCGAAAAACTGAACATCCGTGAAGTCAATTTTTCATCTACAGGTGAAGTATCTAGTAAAGATATGCAAACTATCCATGTGGATGTAAGCCTGATTTATGCCTTAAATCCCGCAGAAGTCGGGCGTGTTTATCAAAAGTACAGTACTAAATATGAAGAAACTTTAATTAAACCAACATTAGCTGAGATCACAAACTCTATCATTGCTAATTATCCGATTGAGGAATTTGTAGAAAAACGTACAGAAATTTCAAATAAAATTAACCAAGCTTTCGTAGAAAAGACAACAAATAGTGGTATTGTCGTAAAAAGCCTACTCATTACAAACCATGATTTTAGTGACGAATATAATAAAGCAATCGAAAGTAAAAAAGTTGCTGAACAGGGAGCTTTGAAAGCAAAGTATGATTTAGAACGTGTAACACTTGAGGCCAGAGCGCAACAGGAGAAACAAAAGTCTTTATCGCCTATGGTTTTACAAGAGAAAGCAATCGACAAATGGGATGGTAAGCTACCAAATTATTATAGCGGTAATAACCTTCCTTTTTTGACACTGAATAAATAAGGAGGCAAAGAAATAACTATGGCTAAGAAAAAACAAAAAACTGTAAATATCTCATGCCCTAAATGCGGACACCCTTTGCTATCCTTAGGGAACCTTGTAGAACCCACTAAGGTTACCATTCAGTGTCCTTGTGGATACACTTTGAAAACTAAGGAAATCACAGGAGGAAATTGATGACCCCGCATTACAAAAAAGAACTTCGAGAAATTGCCGACAAACACGGTTGCTCTGTACGCTCAGAGGAACGTCTTAACGCCTTATCAGACAAATTTCTCGGACAAGTAACTAAGTACGGAAGGATGTATTGTCCTTGTCAGAATGTCCGTAATGAGGATACCATTTGTCCTTGTAGATACATGAGGTCTTATGGTGTCTGTAAGTGTGGGTTGTTTACTAAGGAGGAAGCTCATGGCAAACAAGAAGAAAACCTCTAAGACCTTCTTTGACTACCACCCGGACTTTCCTCGTGATAAGTCACATCTTATCCAGCTCTGTCTCCCACGTGAAAAAATGAATAACAAAAAGACACCTCAGTTTCCCTTGATGTACTCAGAGAAACTTGACGGTGTCTTTTGTTTTGCCGTATGTGATACCACCAGTGTCCACATCTTTAGTCGCACAGGTGAAGAATATCTGAGCCTTGAACACCTCAAGCCCGAACTCTACGACATTTCTAAGACCCTTTGTACTGATGTAATTATATTTGAAGGATACGCCAAAGGTGTCCCCCAACCTACTGTAAGCGGCTGGTGTCGAGACACAAAGAACCAACACTATGAAGTAGGAGCGTACATTCACGATGCCCTTAGCCTTGATGAATTTTGGGGAATGTGTAAAGCTCGTCCATACGAAGAACGCTATCAGGCGTTAGAAAGTATAGAAGATTGGCAGTACAACTACCGACACGCTTTTCTCGTACCACAATACTATGCTAATACATGGTCAGACATAGAGAAAGCTGCTAACCACATATGGAAAATAGGCGGTGAAGGCTTAGTTGTCCGAGACCCCTGTGCTATTTACAATCCCGGCAAACGCAACGAAACCATGATAAAAATTAAGAAGGATATTAGCTATGACCTGAAAGTTCTCAGTCTTCAAGAGGGAACCGGGAAGTACAAAGGTATGACTGGTGCGCTTGTCTGTCAGTTCCGAGACGGCAAAGAAGTTGTTGTCGGCACTGGTCTCACAGATGCCCAACGGAAACGCTGGTGGTCTGAGTTTTTCTATGATGAAGTTGTGGGTAAAATCGTACAAATTGACGCTATGACTGAGAGTACCAAAGGAGTCCTAAGGGAGCCTCGGTTCAAAGGTATACGTCACGACAAAACAGAAGGAGATTTTTAAATTTGTCTACTAAGCAGCAACCGCTTCGCATCCTCTTTGATGCCGACATGGTAGTTTTTAGGGCTACCTCCTCTGTCGAAACCCCTATCCAATGGGGAAACGACCTTTGGACTCTCCATGCAGACGCAGGGGAAGCCCAAGCTAAGGTTGATGATACCATTGTTAGCCTCACCGAAAAGGTCTTAAGGCATTACAAACACGAAGGTGAATATGAAATCACAATGTGTTTCTCGGACAACGAGAATTTCAGAAAGAGAATCCTACCGACTTACAAAATTAATAGAGCGGATAAACGCAAGCCAGTCTGCTATTTTGGAGTCAAAAAGTGGGTCGAAGAAAACTTCACCTGTTACCAAAGACCGGGCTTGGAAGCTGATGATTGTATCGGCATCCTTGCAACGGTAAAAGGCAGCAACTCTATTATTGTGTCGGGTGATAAGGATTTCAAAACAATTCCTGGTCGATTCTATGACTTCCTGCGGAATGAGTTTTACGACATAACTCAAGAAGAAGCTGACTACTGGCACCTCTTTCAGACACTAATTGGTGACACCACAGATAACTATAAGGGTTGCCCCGGCTGTGGAGCGGTCTCCGCTAAGAAACTTTTAGATTCCGAGGGAGCCACTTGGGAAACCATTGTGGAAGCCTTTGAGAAAAAAGGGCTGACCGAAAGTGACGCACTGGTTCAAGCGAGAGTCGCAAGGATTCTTAGGGCTTCCGATTATGACTTTGAAACTAAAAAGCCTATCCTATGGTCGCCTAATTAATTGTTCCACATATAACGAAAACACTATCGTTCCAGATAAGTGAGGAGAGGAAGTGATTAACAATATTTGACCTCGAAGACTCTATGATTCCTTTACTACCTAAAGGAGACCTAGAGTATCTCAAACAAGTCTTTAGTTTCTCTGAACTGATGAGGAAGCAACACGCTAACAATGATGAACATATTGGATATATGAAGGGCGTACAGGCTGTCTTAGAGGTTTGCGAAGCTTTAGCAAATCCACCGAGAATGGAGGACTATGACACCTAATGTGTTTTAAAGTCAAGTCACCAAGCGTTGCTAACACACAGGTTACAGCTTCTCAGCTTCTTCCTTCTACGGAAGCTACTGAGCCTGAGAGTCCTGTCTATGGTGAGGGCAGTGACGCTTTCAACAAAAAGAAAGGCAGAGATGCCTTGAAAATCAAAATGAACTCCACCTCTACTGGCTACAATCCAGTAAATATGTAGAACAGGAGGCATTATGTGTAACAAACCAAAAATCAAAAATACCCCTGCCCCTGTTGCTGCCACTCCTGTTGCTGCCCCTGAGACAACTACTGTCGCTGATGTCGATACAGCCACCGAGTCTAAGAAAAAGAAGACTGGTAAACAGTCCCTCACTATTGGTATCAGCAATACCAGAGGAACCGGGTTGAACATCTAATGGCAATAGAATTTGTCGAAAAAGCAAAAGAGCTTTATGATCGCCTCGAAAACGACCGTAAATCTTATATCACAAGGGCAGAAGAATGTGCAAAGCTCACAATTCCTTCTTTATTCCCGAAGGAAGCCGACAACAAAGATACCAAATATGATACCCCTTATCAATCCGTAGGAGCCAGAGGACTAAATAACCTAACTGCTAAATTACTCTTGGCGTTATTTCCTCCTAATGCCCCCTTCTACAAATTGACACTGCGTGATGACCTTGCGGCTTATTACGAGGCCGATGCTAACGCTAAATATGAGATTGAGCAAAAGCTCGTCCAGATGGAGCAAATCATCCTCAACTGCATCGAAACATACCAGATAAGGGTAACCATTAATGAGGCTATCAAACAGCTTTTAGTCGCTGGTAATTGTTGTCTGTTCCTTCCTCCGAAAGAAGGAGGTATTAAGCTCTATCGCCTCAATTCCTATGTAATCCAAAGGGATGCCTTAGGAAACGTGATACAGCTTATAGCAACCGACAAACTTACTGTTGCTACGCTCCCACAGGAAGTAAGGTCTCTCATTGATTCCAATAAGAAACCCGAAGAAGAAATAATCGTATACACCCATGTTTACTACAGCAACGAAGATGACCGAATGTACTCCTACCAAGAAGTAGATGGCAAGCAGATACCGGGAACTGAAAATAACTATCCTAAAGATAAATGCCCGTGGATACCTCTGCGCCTCGTGAAAATTGATGGTGAGTCCTATGGTCGTGGTTATGTCGAGGAATACCTTGGTGACCTAAAATCACTTGAAGGACTCCAAAAGGCAATCGTTGAATTAGCGGCAATCGCTGCTACTGTAATTAACCTTGTGAATCCTAATGGTATCACGCAGGTTCGTAAAGTTACCGCAACGAAAAATGGTGGCTTCGCACCGGGTCGTATTGAGGATATCCAGACACTACAACTTCAAAAATCTCAAGATATGCAGATAGCAAAACAGACAGCAGATGCCTTAGAAGCTCGGCTGTCTTATGTTTTTATGCTTAACTCTGCTGTTCAAAGGAGCGGTGAACGTGTCACTGCTGAGGAAATCCGGTATGTCGCCGGGGAACTTGAGGATACCTTAGGTGGTATCTACTCTATATTGTCGCAGGAACTACAACTTCCACTGGTACGGAGACTGCTCGCACAGCTTCAAGCTACAGGACAACTCCCGCAAATTCCCGACAACATGATAGAGCCAGCAATCACCACAGGCATTGAAGCCCTTGGTCGTGGTCACGATCTGAGCAAAATAACGAGTTTCTTAACTACTGTTAGGGATATCCCTGAGGCTCAACAACGTATCAACTGGGGTAACGCTATTATCTCGCTGGCTTCTGGTCACAATCTCGACACTACTGGTCTTGTTAAATCGGATGAGCAGATGCAAGAAGAAATGCAACAGCAAGCTATGATGCAAATGGCACAAGCAGCAACACCTAATGTCGCTAAAGGTCTCATAGAAGGACAAGAAGCGGCTCCTACTCAATAACAAGGAGGAACCAATGGAACCCACTGAAAACCAAGAAGTTACCGAAGTGGTAACCGAAGAATCTCATGCCTCTACAGAACCTGACCTTTCACAAGTTGAGGTTATGTCGAACGGACAGGAGATAGCTTTAACATCATCGGAAAGTGAATCTTCGGACGATAAGGCTGCCGAAAGTGAAGAAAAGGTAGCGACTCCGAAACCTGATGATGTCGTACAAAAAGAAGTAAACGAAGCTAAAGCCACTACGGAACAGGTCAAACAGCTTGTTACCGACAAAGGTTTGAACTTTGAAGAACTACAACGAACCTATGATGAATCAGGTGCTTTGACTGAGGCACAGTACACAGAGTTGGAAGCAGCAGGCTATCCAAAAGCTGCTGTAGATGCCTGTATTGCTGGTCTTCAAGCAACCGCTGACAAATTCGTAGGAACCGTCAAGGAATATGCAGGTGGAACCGAAGGTTTTGAACGTATGGCAGCCTTTGTGAAATCCCAAGGAGAAGCACAGGTAGCCGCTTTTAATACTATTATGACCACCGCTGACCTGCCCACTATCAAGGAATACTTGAATGGTGTTAAAGCACAGATGGTAGCTAAGAACGGAACTGCAAATGGTTCTGTCTTAGGCAGTGCAACCTCTGGGGCAACCAAAGGTTTCTCTAATGTCACCGAGATGACAAAAGCAATGGCAGACCCCCGATATGGGCGGGATGCTAAATACACACAATCCGTTGAAGATCGTGTAGCTAATTCCAACATATTCTAAAAAAGGCGGCCTGTGTGCTGTCTATTTTTATTCCCGAAAGGATGATTATTTAACAAATGGCAGATATTACTATTGCAGCTCCCGGTCTAATCCAAGGAGCATCCCCCGCTGACCGTCTCGCATTGTTCTTGAAGATGTATGCAGGTGAAACTATTACCGCCTACACTCAGACTTCTGTAACCTTGGGACGACATATCGAACGTCATATTACGAGTGGTGAAATTGATTGAAATTGCCTCTCGTTAAACACCCTCTTAACTGCTGGGACATCCTAAAGAGGACAATCAGCAGCCAAGCCATATCGAAAGGTATCGGAAGGTTCAACGACTATCCGCAAGGAGTACCAACAAGTGTTGGGAAATGGAGGGTATCAGGTTGAAAAAATGTCGAATTTGCGGGATTGAGAAACCCCTGACCGAGTTCTATTACAGAAAAGACAGTGGACATTATCGCTCTGAATGTAAAGAGTGTTTAAAAGATATTATTAGATTTAGAACCACTGGCTGGTCACCTACCGACTACGAAAAAGCTTACCACACACAAAACGGTAAATGTGCGATATGTGGCTGTGTGTTAAATTCTTCTCGTTACAACCGTTTCGCAGGAGACCATGACCACAAAACCGGTAAGCTAAGAGGACTTCTTTGTACGAACTGCAATACAGCCTTAGGACTCCTAAAGGAATCCCCTATCAGGCTTAAGCAGGCTATAACATACTTAGAACGTCACTCCACCTGTAAAGATATAGTCTGATCTCATAGGCAACTATGAGTCTCTTTTTTTGAGAGAGTGTAGAAGTAACGTCTCTACACAAACATAAATGAAATCCGCTCAGTTTCCCGTCTTTGGGCGTGCTGCATCTTCTTATCTTAAAGCTGGTGCTAATCTCGACGACCTGCGTGTCAACATCCCTCATGCAGAGAAAATCATTGAAATTGATGGTCTGTTGACCTCTGATGTCTTGATTTTTGACCTTGATGATGCTATGGCACATTTTGATGTTCGTGGTGAATACGCTAAACAAGCAGGCGAGGCTTTGGCTGTTGCTCGTGACGGTGCCGTCCTTGCTGAAATCGCAAAACTGGTAGTCGAAGACAAAGAAAATATCACTGGTTTGGGCAAAGGTGCAATAATGTCCACTGCGCTCCCTGCTGCATCCATTGGCGAAACCGAAGCAATGGGCAAAGCAATCTTTCAACAGCTCTTGTCAATCAAAACTACCATGTCCGAAAACTACGTCCCCGAATCTGAACGTACTGTTTACATTCGCCCGGTAGCACTTAACGCCTTGGTAGCAAACAAAGACATCATCAATAAACTGTATGGTGCCTCTGTAACCATTGAGAGCGGCAAACCTCCGAAATTGCTCGGCTTTGACCTCGTTGAGACTCCTCACCTGACCAAAGGCGGTGCAGATGTCAATGCAGGTGTTATACAAGGAAACGGTCACGTTTTCCCGGTTGAATACAAAGACACCTGCATGTTCCTTGTCGCTCACCGTTCCACGGTAGGCACTCTGACCTTGAAAGACTTGGCTGTAGAACACGCTCGCCGTGCTAACCTGCAAGCTGACCAAATCATTGCTAAATATGCAATGGGTCATGGTGGTTTGCGTCCTGAAGCTGCTTTCATGGGTGTTATTACCGCTGCATAAATTACCCATAGGGGAGTCTAATGGCTCCCCTATTTTTTCTAAAAGAAAGGAGGAGGAAAAATCTAAATGATTTCCCCTACTACTGAGCTGGATGCTGTCAATGAAATTATTGGTGCTATAGGTGAAGCCCCAGTGAACACCTTGGAAAACATTATGAATGTTGATGTTATCAGTGCGCTCCGTATCCTCAGGAATAACAACAGATCCTTTCAGTCTCGTGGCTGGTCTTTCAATAGCATCACTGAATACCCTTTGAATCCTGATGTTTACTCAAAGAAAATCAAATGGTTAGATGTATACCTGAAAATAGATGGTGAAGAAGGTACAAAGTATGTGAAGCAAGGCGACTATGTGTATGATCTAATCGCTAAGACCTCCACCTTTGAAAGTCCTATTTCTATCAACGCTATTATTTTAGTTCCCTTTGAAGATATGCCGGAACCTGCTCGCAACTACATTGTCGCTAAAGCCTCTGCTGAATTTCAGTCGAGATACCTTGGTGATGAGTCGTTGACCCAGATTCTCAATAACAAAGTCCAAGAGACTTGGCAATATCTACAGGAAGATGAACTCGACAAAAACGAATATAACTTACTTGACCATACTCATGTACAGGAGTTGTTGACCCGATGACAGCTTTATATTCTCAAACTATAAAAAATCTTGTAGCTGGTATCAGTCAACAGCCACAGGTTCTTCGGCACCCAGAGCAGCTCAACGAGCAAATCAATGGGTTCTCCACGGAAGCCGCTGGACTCCAAAAGAGACCGCCTACTCAGTATGTCGCTCCTTTAGCGAAAGAAGTTAATGTAGGCAATAAACCGCTTGTACACTTCATCAACCGAGATGACTATGAGAAGTACATTGTAACCTTCACCGGTAACGATGTTATGGTCTTTGACCTCGATGGGAAACCTAAGGAAGTTCATTATGAAAGTGAAGATGCCAGACGATATATTACTACTCAAACCCCCCGGAGTGACCTTAAGTGTCAAACCATAGCCGACTACACCTTTATCTCTAATATTTATGCTATCCCCAGAATGTCTAATGAGGTAACAGAGGATGTCTGGGTTACTCAGGGTGCATTAGTGAATATTAAGAGTGGTCAATATGGTAGGACATATCGTGTGGATATTAATGATGGTACCATAGCATCCTTTACGACCCCTGATGGTTCCGACAAGTCTCATACAGGACAAATTGCAACCGACTATATAGCTAATCAATTAGCTGCACAAGCGCGCAATAATGGTTATGAAGTACAAACAGGTTCCTCTTGGTTGTATATAAAAAAATCTTCTAACACTACCATTGAGAAAAAGTATTGGAGAGCCCCCTCAACATCATATGAACAACAAGAACAAATATTTAAAAGCATGAGTAAAACCATCGCTCAGTATTATCCTAGAGAAAACAAACTGCGAATCAATGCCTATAACCCCGGAGATGATTATGTTACACTAACCTCACAAGCACTCGCAGAAATAAATCGCTGCTCAATGGATTATTGGGAAGTTTTATTTCTTAATGATGTTAGATGCGAGCTTCGTAGAAAAGGTTTTTGGGAAACAGTTATTGAGCAAAATACTACCTCAGATATTAAAAGCGTTACTGTTTATGATGGTTATAATAACCAAGCAGCCTTTGGTGTCCTTAAGACCGTACAGAAATTCTCTATGCTCCCTGCTTCTGCTCCTGATGGTTTCACAGTCAAAGTAGCAGGAGAATCCGGCAGCACTACGGACGACTACTATATACGCTATGATGCCTCAGAGAATCTCTGGAAAGAATGTGTGCGCCCCGGTATCTCTAAGAGTTACGATCTCCAAACAATGCCTCATATTTTGGTCAGGCAGGCAGATGGTTCTTTCTTACTCAGACGAGCTGAGTGGGAAGAACGGAGAACAGGTGATGAAGACTCTAACCCTGAACCGTCCTTCATTGGTTATCCTATAAAAGATATTGTCTACTTCCGAAACCGCTTATGCTTTATCGCAGGTGAGAATGTAATCTTGTCTCAGTCCGCTGGTTTCTTTAACTTCTGGATGGTTTCAACAATGGAAGTCCAAGACACAGATGCTATTGATTTAGCTATATCCGACAACAAGATTGCCACATTACACCATGCGGTTCCTTATGATGAAAACCTTGTCTTGATGAGTGATGACGCACAATTCATCTTGAGGTGCGAGGGTGTGTTGACACCTAAGACCGCAAACATCCCTCCTGCTGTAACCCGCTTTGGTAATTCACTAAAAGCTAAACCTGCGACTGCTGGTAGAAACCTATACTTCACCGCAGAGCGTAGTCAGTACACTACCGTTCGTGAGTTTTTCACTGCTGCTGACAACACGGAGAGTAAGGATGCTCAAGACATTACCAGTCATGTATCTAACTACATTCCCAATGGTGTCTATAAAATTATTACGTCCCCTGTTGAAAACCTTCTGCTATTTTTAACAGAAGGGGCAAGTAACTGTATTTATGTTTATAAGTATCTCTTTATTGACTCTGTGCGCCAACAGGCAGCATGGTCTCATTGGGACTTCGGAAATGGCACTGTGTTTGGTGCAGACTTCTTTGGTGGTATCTTTTATATCGTTGTCGAAAGAGACGGTATACTTTTTCTTGAGAAGATGTCCTTCACCTACAATACTGCTGACTTTGAAGACGAACCTTATAGAATCTATTTAGATCGCAAGGTTCCTTATGCAATCCCAGAAGATTCCTACAACCCAGTCTCAGAGCGAACCTCTTTTAACCTCAAGAATGTTTACGACTCCTATGATTTAATAAGCTTTAATAGGTTTGCCCTTGTGGATAAACAAGGAACCTATTTGGAGCTTGAGGTCGCCCCTGATGGTTTAGTCGTAATCGAAGGAGATTGGCGCAACAAGATAGTATTTATTGGTCAAAACTTTACCATGAAGGTCGGCTTCTCGACTCTTATGATTAGACAGGAAACCCAAAGTGGTACTAAAACTATCGACACCGGACGCTTGCAACTTCGCTCTTTCTGGGTAAACTTTTCAGACTCAGGGACTTTCTTAGTCTCTGTTGATATAAAAGATAGGAATAAATTTGAATACCTGCATACCTCCAGAACCTTAGGGAATCGCAATAGTACCTTAGGTTCTTTAATTTTTTCTACAGACCAATTCAAAGTTCCTATTCAATCTTTAAACACAAACTGTGAAATAACAGTCACTTCTACTAACCCAAATCCTGTAGCACTGATAGGTGCTGGGTGGGAAGGAAGCTACTATAGGAGGAGTAAACCTATATGATGACACTTAAAAAGCTCACCATCGGTCACCTACAAGACTTCCTACAGAACGTACGTCCACTTGACATACAAGAGGCTGAAATGGGTGGCGTAAGGTTCGCTGATACGCCCCTCGAAGAATTGGAGGAATGCAGGTGTCTCGTTGACGAAGACGATAATGTCTACGCTATTGGCGGTGTCGAGCCTATCCCTGACACTGATAATGTTGGTGCTGTCTGGATGCTGTGTACGCATAGAGTCGAGGAGCATCCCATTAGGTTCCTCAAGGCTTCCAAAGAACTCCTTGATTTTTACCTGCACGTCTACAAAATCCTCGCTAACAGGGCTTGGTTAGGAAACGACTTGCACATCAAATGGCTTACTTGGATGGGTGCTAATTGGCAACATAAGACTCCCAACGACCAGTGCCAATATTTCTACTTTCAAAGAAAGGAGACACCTAAATAATGTGTTCTCTCCCCTCTGCATTAGATGTTGGTTTGCAAGTTGCAGGCAACTACATGGGTCAAAAAGCTACTGCTAAAGCAGCTCAGGCTCAGATGAACCAGCAAGCACAAGCCGCTTTTACTCAAATGAATTATGCTTTTCAAGACTACGAGATAGAACGTGTGGATGCTTTTGATGCTGCTGTTGCAGAACTTGATAAAGTGTCTCATAATGCAATGCTACTCAACTCTGGTGTTGAAGCCGCAGTAAATGAAACAATGTCTGGTCGTACTGCTAGAATGCTCGTTAGGAATGTTGAAGCTGATACTGCCCGGACGAAAGCATCCATCAAAGATAATTTTGCTCGTAAGTCTAATGAAATTGATTTAAACAAAGAGCGCAGCTTGCTCTCTACAAAAGACTATATAAATAACTTAAATGCTTCTGCTCCTAAAATGCCGTCCCGTTTCAGTAATGCTATAAGCACTGCTGGGGTCGTTTTAAATTCCTATACCAAAACCCAGAATCAACGCCAATCCGTGAAAAATACTGGTGCTAAGTATAACTGGGTAACTAATGGAGCTAAATAAATATAAGGAGGTAATCAACTAATGTCAAACCCCGTAAGTGCTGCAATAGGCACTCAAAGGCAGTTTGCAATACAACCTAAGAGTGTCTATCAGCAGAACTTAAAGGCTCTTTCGGTTGGTAATGGAATTAGCCAAAAGACAGACTTGGATGCTGCCTTACTTTCTAAATCCTTAGGTATCCTTGGTAGTGCTATTTATGATGAATCAATAGCTGCTGATAAACGAGAACGTGAACAATTCACTACTCTTGAGGCAGAAAAATTGATAGCCGGAAAGACTCCCGAAGACCTTGCTAAGTTTGACCGCATACAAGCTCTCCAGCATAGCGACAAGGGTTACGACCTCACCGACAACCCCTATGCAATGGCTACTCTTGACCAGTCTATAGGTCAGGTCGCAGCCGCCTCTGCAAAGGAACGATGGGCTTCTGAAAACCCCGGCACTCCTAAAAGTATCAATGAAGCTATCCAGTCTTATGATGGGATGCTACAGGAGACCTATGGTTCCTTTAAGGAAAGTGTCAGAAATGGTGTCGCTTTTGATAAAGGCTTCTACGATGGTTACCAGAGGGATGTCCTACAGGTAGCCCATGAAGCTCACCAGCGTATCAATAACGAAGCCAGAGCTAAAGGTCAAAGAGCTTGTAATGTTAAACTTCAAGGCTTAGTAGCTGGAGCTGACACAATGGATACAGATGCTTTTGTTCAGTCCTTCGGAGAAATCACTAGGGAACTTCAAGGGTACGTTAGGAACTCTGATGAAATCCTCAAGATAATCCAAGGGAACCTCGATGTGCTTGCTGAGAATGGCACCAGCACTGAGAAACTGAACGCCATTAAAGATACACCTTATTATGGTTCTGACCGGAAAATAGGTGATGAACTCTCCTTCTTCAAGTATTACAAGAAGGTCTCTGAGAACGTCAACTATAAAGTAGCTGATGATGTCTACGAAGCCTGTAAGAACAGTGATGGTACTGTAAACTGGGAAAAAGCAGAGGAACGCCTTAAAGCTCTCCCGGCTACTGCATTAAGCCGTGGGATTCCTCAGGTCTACCTCCCGCAATACTCAGGTGACCTTGATGGTCTTAAACCTGCTTTTAAGGCTATCCTACCTTCTGTCGGTGGTATATTGTCGCAACTTGGATACGGTGATGTCGCTGAATATACCAGTGGTTACCGTGACCCTGCACGCAACGCCGCCGCTAATGGCTCTCCAACAAGTTATCACTTAGCTGGAGATGCAGTTGATGTACACCTCGGTAATTTGACTAAGGAAGAACAGGAAACAGTAAAAGCTAATTTTAAACCGTACTTCTCTGAGATACTCTATCATAATGCTGGTAGTGGTCTCCATCTGCACCTTGGGGGTTACCGAGGGGGTCTTGATGACCGTGCGGATGACACAGAAGTTACCGCTTCTGCCTACTCCCCTGACCGCCTCGACAAAATCAGAAGTCGCCTGAGAGCGAAAGATGCTGATGCGAAACGAGTCGCCAAAGAACGGTCAGATGAAATCTATAACAACACTGTTCAAGCGGTGACACAAGCGGGTTCCCAAGAGGAAGCTCTGAGACTTATTGATAACTCTGGGATTCCTTTGGCTAAACAAAATGCTCTACGCCGAAGCATCAACGCTAAGTTTAAAGCTATCGATCAAGGTAATCTTAGTGTTGAAGACCAGTTCTACCTCAAATATGAAAAAGGTAAGCTGTGGACTGATATGGCGACCCTGAAAGAGTATGAACGTCAAATGGAAAATGAAGACACAGAGATTGATGATAAGTTCCAAGACAAAGCCAATGCCGCCGCTCGCCGCATGAACGACTATTGGAAACATTGCATTCCTGGCTACGGTAAATCTGAGTCCAAGAAAGCAGAAGCCACTGAGTCTCCTGTTGACAATTCCTCTGATGCTCTTATTGACGAAATCAAAACAAAAGCAGTTCCGCAGATGATCGCTAAAGGTATGACCAGAAGTGAGATTGAGGAACGCTTGATGAAAATAGCTCCTCGGTATGGTCTGAACGCTGCAAACCTGCTGGATAGCCTTGAGTTACCTAATGATATTGAATAGGAGGGACCAAAGTGAGCATTACTGATGACTTACTGAATTTTGAACCAGAGCAATCTATTGAAGAAAAGGCTCTTGAAGAAATACAAGCAAAACGACATAATGCTTTTGCTGACCTTGGGGATGCCCTGTTCGACTATGCTAAGGGGGCTGTCCAAGGCCTCCAAGAAGTAAAACGTGCTGGTGACCATGTTGCCATAACAGACCCATTAGCTCTTACTGGTCTTGATACTGTTGGTGTCGATACATCTAATAGACAAACTCAGGAACAGCAGGCAGCAACAGATTGGTATAAAGCTGCTACTGACAATGTGGCAGATGAAACAGTGAAACCTGCTGTTTTTACTGCTGCTATGCTTGGGAGTGGTGTCGCTACAACCGCAATCGCACCTTTGATAGCTCGGGACACAGTGGAACAAGCAAAAGAAAAAGGACTTGGTGAAGCCCTGCTAGAACTGGGTAAAAATACAGCTCCAGTCTTAGGGTCATATCAACAAACTCAAGAAGAAGGTTGGGATGATTATGCAGAAGCACATCCTTTAAGAGCCGCTGGTATCCTTATCGCCGCTGAGGCTCCCCTTGTGATTCCGGCTGTACATTCAGCTAAATACGCCCGAAAAAACTACCTTGTTAATAAGGCTAAGAAAACAGTTGTAGAAGCTGAACAAATTGTTAAAGGTGAATTTGATTTACAGCAACGTGTTAAACCTGAGGCTCCTGTGCAAAAACAGCCTACTATCTCTGAGGCTTTGTTGTCTACAGAGGAACCTGTGGTCACCCAGCGATCAGCGTTCAAGCCAAAGAACATTCAGGAACGCATAGATCACACAGCGAACCCTGAGGTATCCAAACGTATCGACCAGATTGTCGATGAGGGCTTTAAGCAAGCAAAACAGCTTGAAGACACTCAGCCCTTCCGTGGTGCCTACGAAACCGAAGTAGTACCCCTGCCTACCGAATATCCTCATCCTGTGCGTATCCACCAGATTCTTGAGACTGCTAATAGTATTGTGCCTGTCCGTGTTGGTCGTATGCAAGCCGGAAAGAATACCCTTGGCTACCATATGACGAAACAAGAAGGTGTCCGCATCCGCTCTTTCCAAGAGTTCGACACTATTGCCCATGAAATAGGGCATAACCTTGACAAGAAATTCAATATACAAGGACATGATGCAGAGTTAAGAACTGCTGCTGAAAGTGTCTGGAAAAATGGGCAGTATAAAGATTTTGAACTGCGGGGTGAAGGTATCGCTGAGTTTACAGCGGAATACGTTATGAATCCTGAGGTTGCCCAGAAGAACTTTCCGGGATACTTTGAGGACTTCACAAGTAAACTTGCAGAAGACCCGAAGCTCCAGAAGAAGATGGACACTCTCAGTAATCAGATTCGCAAATGGTATACACAGAGCGAAGAAGCTCGTGTAAGGGGTGCTATTGTTGTTGAAGGGGATATTAAAACCCCAATGAAGCAACAGATAATTAAAGGAATTGATAATGTTCAAAACGCCTTAGTGGACGACACTGCCAAACTTAGAACCGCCATTCAGGACTTTGAGGACTTTACTGGATATAAAATTAATCCAGAAGAAAACCCAGCTGATATAGCCTTAGCTATTAAAAGCACTATTCCCGCTCGTTCCCAAATGCTCTTAGGGCTTTCTAAGTTAGACAGTAAATTTGTTATAGGTGCTTTAGAGGAAGTTTACAATATCCCCTTAAATAAAATCACCTTTGCTGACGTCTACGCACCACTTGAAGCCCTAGCTAAATCTGGTAAAAACAAAGAGTATCTAAGCAAACATGGTTTTAAAGATTGGCATGATGCCTTTACTAGTTATATGTCGGCTCTCCATACTCTCGAAGTTATCAACTTGAAAAATGCTGAGAAAGTTGCGGCACTCACAGAGCAGCTTACAGACTTCCAGAAGAAGTTGAAAACCATCGACCCAGTTCTTGACAGTAAAGTTGTTAGTCAGCTTGAAAAGGCTATTCTCAAGACAGAGAAAGCTATTACTGCTATCGAAGAAGGACGAGCAGATTATATTACCCCTATCAAAAAAAGTGATGCAGTAGCGACCATCAGAAACGCCCTCGGCGATCTAAAGGTGGCCGCAAAGAAGCTACAGCTTTTCAATGAAAATATCCTTGACCTTTCTGTTGAGTTTGGTTTCCTGAAAAAAGAAATGGCGGCTGATTTCAAAACAAAGTATCCACACTATGTCCCGCTGTTCCGTGATTTTTCCTTAGAGAACGCTATGGATACTTCTTTTGGTAAACATCAGAACTTTGTTGATATTGATAAGTTCTTCAAGGCTCTAAGTGAAGAAGGCAGTGAGCGCTCATTGAAAGACCCTATTGTTAGTATGCAGCAGTCAGTAATGCGCCTCGTTAATAATGGTGAACGAAATAGAGTCGGTCAGGCTCTCGCTAATCTCACCAAGAAAGACAAGAGTGCTTCTTTACTTATGGAAGTCAAAGGTAGTAGCCCTGCTGGTGCCAAAGGGGTCTTTACTGTTTGGGAAGATGGTAAACAAAAGGCATACCAAGCAATAGCTCCGGGTGTCTATGAGGCTGTTAAAGAAATGGACAGAGGAACTGCGGCGGCTATGAGTAATATTTTAGCAAAAATAGCAACTACAGCCTCCACTACACTACGCATTGGTGCGACCTCTACTCCTGCCTTTACTGTCTGGAACTTCCTACGAGATAGCGTTTTTGCTTCCTTAGCCTCTGAAACTGGCTTAAAACCTATCTTTGGCACCCTTGAGGGTTTCTACAGTCGGGCTGACAAAGAGCTTATGGCTCGTTTTGAAGCTCAGGGTGTCCCCTTCTCTACTTATATTGGTAATAGTAGGGACATCACAAAGAGACTTCGTGGAGCCGCTGGGGATACCCCTTGGTATAAAGATAACCTTGCGTATAAAGTGGGTGACAAGACCATAAGCACTATGCTTGATTTTAACCAGATGGTGGAAGAAGCTCCTCGTCTTGCTGAATTTAAAAGAGCGTTAGAACGAGGTTATTCTCCTGAAAAAGCAGGTGCAAAAGCCCGTGACCTCACATTGAACTTTGCTAGAGCTGGTACCAAAGGTAGACAAATAAATCGTTATTCAGCTTTCTTTAATGCAACTATCCAAGGCTTTGATAAGTTTTGTAGGTTGATGAACGAAAGACCGAAGGAAACTATTGCTTTTGGCACTGCTTACATTACACTCCCCACCATAGCTCTTTGGAGCCAGAACCACGACAAAGACTGGTATCGTGATATGCCATTTGATGACAAAATGAAACATTGGTTCTTTGAAGTTAATGGTACAATCTTTAAGATTCCTAAGCCAGAACTACCGGGATACCTCTTTGGTTCTGCTGTTGAACGTGTTTTGGATATGGTTTATGACCAAGACCCTCAGGCTTTGGAACGCAGTAATTTCAATGGGTTCTTAATTGGTAATACTATACCTAACCCTATTCCAACAGCTGTTACTCCTATCATTGAGTGGATGACTAACTACAACCTTTATCGTGGTAAACCTATAGTTAGTAGCCGGGATATGAAAAAGGAGACTGCTGACCAATACAACATCTACACCTCCGAAGTAGCTAAAAGTATAGGTAAGGCGGCCGATCTGAGTCCCGCTAAAGTTGATAATTCAATTAAATCCGTGACTGGCTCTATGGGTATATTCTTCCTAAGTGCTTATGATGCTTTTGCAAAAGAAAACGCCACCCCTGATAAGAAACTTACTGACCTCACTCGGTTTACCTTTACAGAAGGTAGCCGAACTCGTAGTGCTGAGGTGTTCTATGATGGTCTGGATGCTCTTGAAAAGCAGTATAACAGCAGCTCTAAGAAAAATAAGTCAAGGAACCACAAAGGTATGCTGAGTGCTAAGAAACAAATTGATGCTCACCGTAAAACCTACAATGGTATCTTGAATGATGAAAAACTGGATGGTGCTACAAAACGCACCAAGCTGGATGAAATCAACAAGAAAATTAATGCTATTCAACGTAAGGCTAACCAAAGTTACCTTAACTACAAATATATTCAAAACCCTCAGAAATAAAAGAGGCTGCCTCCGGGTAGCCTTTTGAATTTCTTAAAGAAAGGAAATGATACACCATATTAAAAACAACTATTACCTACGAAGGTACTGGTTCTCAGGCGGTCTTTGATATCCCCTTTGATTACCTTAAAGGTTCCTTTGTGATCGCCACTGTGGCCGACACAAACCTTACCTATGGTACAGATTATGTGGTCGCTAATCGCCAAGTCACATTATCTTTGGCTCCTACCGCTGGGACTCTTATAGTTATCCAAAGGAAAACCTCAACGGAACGTTTAGTGTCTTGGCAGGATGCCAGTGTTTTAAAGGCTGAGGATATGACAATTGCTCAAGTTCAACAACTCCATATTCTCGAAGAACAAGAAGACTGGATTAGGATTAACAGTATGGTTACCGATGAAGACAGTCGATGGAACGCCTTGAACCATAGGATTATCAATGTTGGTGACCCTATAGACCCTCAAGATGTAGTTACGAAGAATTATGTTGAGAAACTTGGTGATTCCTTTAAGACTCTTTTGGATACCACCACCACTCAGGGTATTAAAAAGCTTGAATATAAAACCCAAGAAGGGCTTCTTGCTCTCGAACAACAAACCTCGTTGGACTTAGAAACACTCGCAAACCTCTCTGATGAAATCAAAGAGATAGCACAAAACGTCAATGTGTTTGTACCGAGTGTGACGGAAAACATTCTTTCTTGGACAAATGAGGCTGGGCTAGATAATCCTGCCCCAGTGAATATTAAAGGTGAACAAGGGGAACACGGAGCAGACGGTAAAGACGGTGCAGCTGCTACAGTCGCAATAGGAACCGTAACAACAGGAGAGCCGGGAACTA
>ERZ1106943.101-NODE-101-length-121777-cov-20.440528_pt1 | contig 121777 bp, 103 predicted proteins | sample MGYA00403671_ERZ1106943 | MGnify/ENA primary metagenome ERZ1106943 (study PRJEB35170, sample SAMEA104062427) | human gut metagenome | biome: human gut; feature: human-associated habitat; material: faeces | place: Denmark | collected 2012-06-14 ...
CTCAATTCTATCACTATATCTTTCCGCATTTCACTTTTTTGTAGTAACTTTGCAAAGTAATAAATTCTGCTATGCTTTTCCATGACAAATTGAAAGAACTGCGGGAATCACACAAGCTGTTACAGCGACAGGTAGCGGCTGGGATTGATATGGAACAGCTGTGTATTGCAAGATTGAAAAGGGTGACAGGCAAGCACGCGAGGAACAAGTTCGTATGTTGGCTTTATTCTATGGTATTCCATACGAGGAACTACGCCGTTACTGGATTGCCGGGAAGGTCTATAGTCTAGTGGGGGAAGAGGAGGACGCGAATGGTATCCTCCACATGGTGGCAGAAGAAATGGAAGAATACGGCAAATCTAAAAACAAATATAAAGAATAGATATGGCAAGAATTGACGAATTCAGAGCATTTGTGGCAAGCTATCAAGAGGCTTGCAAGTCTGGAGATTTGGAAATGGCTTCGGAAGAGACCATGCGTGCTTGGATCAACCAGATGCTTGCCGTGTTTGGTTGGGACGTGAGGAATACCAACCATGTGTTGCAGGAAGTTTCTCTTGAAATTGCGGAACGGGCGACATTGAATGAAATTGGGTCAACGAATACACGCCCAGACTATACGTTGATGAACGGTCGGATTCGCTTATTCTTTCTTGATGCGAAACGGCGGACAGTAAACATAAGGGATGACAAGAGCGTTTCTTTCCAAATTCGTTCATATGGATGGTCAATCGGTGCAAGATATTCCGTGGTGACAAACATGGATGAGCTGGCCATTTATGACTGCACCGCTATGCCTCGCCACACAGACAATGCTGACTTTGCTCGAACTGTTTACTTGAAAGTGGAAAACTATGTGGACAATTTCGATCGCCTCAATAGCTTCTTAGGACACGAAGAAGCAATCAACAATCAGCAGAACGTGAAATTTGTCGGGAAGGATACCATTGATAGAAATTTCTCAAAAGCGTTGAGTAACGTGCGGCTCAATCTTGCGCGAGCAATCATCGATGGAAACCATGGCACAATCAGCATTGCCAATCTCAACCTTTGGACACAAATAATCCTTAACCGAATATTATTTATCCGCGTTTGCGAAGCTCGTGGACTGGAACGTGATGGGCTGCTGAAAGGTTTTGCCGCAACAGATTTTTGGACGCAGTTCAAGAATTCGTCTTACATAGACTTCTACGAACATTATGATGGTCCGATGTTCGCCCGGATTAGACAAATTCAGGACTTAATCATTGACAATACCGTTTTCGAGGAATTGTTGTCTTACCTCTATTATCCATCACCTTATTGCTTTGATGTAATCCCACTGAAAAGTATCAGTGATATTTACGACCTTTTCCTCGGTTATCACCTAGAATATGATGAAAAAGGGACACTCAGCAATGTGCTGAAATCGGAGTTCCGCAAGAGCAACGGCGCAGTAACTACACCCGAACACATTGTGCAAAACACGATAAACTGCACAATAACGCCCGACTTTCTGCAATCGCTTACCAATGAGCAGATTTTAAACTTGAAGATTCTTGACCCTGCTTGTGGAAGCGGCGTGTTCCTCGTGAGCATTTACGACTATCTAGCGACGCAGATAGAAAGCAACATCAAAGAACAAAAAGACACCTTACCTGACCAATATCTCTACAAGAGGAATGGAAAGATAAGCTTGAATTTGGAAGGTCGAAAGTTGATAGTAAACCGATGCTTGCACGGGGTTGACATTAACCAAGAATGCGTAGAGGTCGCAAAGCTCTCTCTATCGTTGAAAGTTATAGATGGTTACGAACCCATCGATTTCGGCAACGCAGGTCTTTACGGCTCACAGATTTTGCATGGTGTGGGCGTAAATGTTAAATGTGGCAACTCGCTTGTTGAGCCAGACATTCTAAAACGCGTTCCTACCATAACTAATAATTTTGAAGAACTTGCAGCGACAAACGCTTTCGACTACAGAACTGCTTTCTATGATGCATTCAGTCGAGGCGGTTTTGATTACGTCATCGGCAACCCTCCATACGTTGAAGTAAAAAACTACAACGCAGCTTTGCCTTGTATGTCGGCTTACATCAAGCAGCGTTACAGTTCAAGTAGAAATGGGAAGATAGACCTTGCTATTCCTTTCATCGAACGAGGAATAGAACTGCTGAACGAACACGGCAGTCTCGGATACATTGTACAGAAACGATTTTTCAAGACTGAATACGGTAAAGGAATCCGCAAACTGTTGAGCAATGGTCGTTTGTTGCGCTCTGTCTATGACTATGTGGAAACAGACTTGTTTGAAGACAGAATCACATACGTTGCCATTGTTGTATGCGACAAGTCAACGGTTGGTGGAGAATCCATCAAGTACGTAAACAGTGCCAATGGCAAATGCGTTGATATAAAGAAAAACACAATCACCGAAACGCCGTGGGCATTTGAGAATTACCAAACCAATGCGCTACGTACACGATTAGCCAACGAACTTGGAACATTAGGAGAAGTTTGCAACATTAAGGTAGGTGTGCAGGTGTTGTGGGATGGTGCTTTCCATATTGTCGTTGACCATATTGACGAGGATTATATTTATGGAAACACTGCCATTTGTGAGAATTTGAAAGTGGAGCGTGGTGCTTGCCGTGTGTTGCTCTGCAATGAGCGGTTTGTGCCGCTGTCCGTCCGTAAAGACACTACTTACATTCTGTTCCCTTATGACGTGGTGGATGGCAATGTTCAGCCAATCCTGTTCTCCGACTACGAAAGCCGCTATCCTTTTGCCGGTCGTTACCTGCGTAAAAACCGCGCAGTAATTGAGGATAATGTGCAAACTTTACCCGACCGTTTTCCTTCGCTAGACCGAGATGAAAACTGGCATTTGTTCACCCGTGCCAACAACCATAACGCAGTTTACAAGAAACTTTGCATCCCGATGACCGCACAGAATCCTCAAGCGGCAGTCGTGATGCAGGAGGATGCATATTGTGATAATGCCAATATGTTCTTTGTACAGATTCCAGAAGTGACATGCGGAAAACTTTACGCAATGGCGGCGGTCATTAACTCCACTCCGTTTGCTTATTTTGCCAAGTCAATAGCCAATCCGCAGCAGGGAGGATTCTATAAATTCAACAAACAGTTCCTTGACCCTGTGCCATTTCCATGCAAAGAGTTTCTTGCGTTCAGTGACCGCATGCAGCGTTTGGCGGCTTTGGCACGGCGCATTGAAGAAACAAACACGGCAATCACGACTAACACTTCTTTTGCGCCTCGCTTCTATCCGATGTTAAACGACCTTTGGAACGAGGTTGACAACTTGTGTTGTGAACTTTACGGTTTAACAGAAGATGTACGAAGAAACATTATGTCTACCCCTCGCACAGATCACCACTATGAATAAGGAACTGCAAAATATAATCTCCCGCTATGTCGAGCAAGAAGATTGCTTGGATTGCATTATCGTATCTTCTTTTCTCAGAAACAATGCGCTTACTGTACAAGGCGGCTTGCTTGCCAATTACTGTTGCTATGATGTGCCGACTGTTGGCATTAAGTCGATTGAGGATGTGATCAACGTGTTCGAGTTGGCCATTCCAAAGGCTGAAAAGACGAAGAACGGTGCGGTTTACACACCGAAGTACATTCGCGACTACATTTTGGAGAGAGTTGTATCCACACAGAAAAAGCCCCTGCAAGATTGTCTTGCCATCGACATCTCTTGCGGCTGCGGTGCGTTCCTGTTCTCACTTGCCGACTACCTGCATGCCCATTGTGGGCAGTCGTACCGCGAAGCCGTGCAGCATCTTTATGGAGTGGATATAAGCGGGTTGAGTGTGAAGCGGTGCAAGATTCTCCTTTCGCTGGCTGCTTTGCAGAATGGCGAAACTTTGGCAGACGAGGATTTTCACATTAGCCAAGGCAATTCGCTTGATTTTGACTTTGCGGCAATGTCGGGAGTAGCTGAAAACGGCGGATTTGACATCGTTGTAGGCAATCCGCCGTATGTCCGTGCAAAGCATATTGACGAAGATTCAAGGGCGTTGCTCCTTCGCTGGCAGGTGGCTCGCTGCGGAAATGCAGACCTCTATCTGCCGTTCTTCGAAATAGCTTGCCACATTCTTCGTGAGGATGGAGTGTTGGGCTACATCACTCTCAATTCTTTTTTCAAGAGTGTGAACGCTAGGTTGCTGCGCAGTTATTTCCGCCGTTCAAACGCAGCCATAGAAATCGTTGACTTCGGCGACCAACTTGTTTTTGGAAAAACGCTCGCATATACTTGCATAGTTCTGATAGACAAGCAGATGGGAGCGGGCATCAACTATGCAAAAGGACAAATAAGTGCAAGCGGCTTCACCGAAAAGCCTTCGCATTTTAACTCTATCCCATACAGCGATCTTGATGACCACAAAGGCTGGAACCTCAACAATGCCGAAACCTTGGAAAACATCCGCAAGATAGAGCGTGCAGGCCAGCCGCTCGGCGAATTGTTCCAAATAAAGAACGGCATTGCTACGCTTGCCAATGATGTTTACATCTTCCGTCCTGTGCGCGAAGATGAAGGATACTTCTACCTGCAAATGGGCGGCATGGAGTTTCCGATTGAGAAGGAAATCTGCCGAGACATCATAAAGCCTAACATTTTGCACTCCGAAGAAGAGATTTCAAGTATCATCGAAAAGGTGATTTTCCCATACGATGAGAGCAATAAAATTTTGGCCGAAGCCGTGTTCATGGGCAAATATCCAAAAGCATACAAGTATCTTTCGCTTAATAAGGTGAAGCTGGCTCAGCGCGATAAGGGTGAAAAAACTTATGAAGCATGGTACGCCTTCGGACGTTCGCAAGCCACAGGCGACCGTGGTCGTAAGTTATTGTTCCCTTACATGACCGACCACCCTCATTTTGTTTACACCGACAACGAGAATATGCTCATTTATTGCGGCTATGCCATCTTCAGCGAAAGCGAAGAAGATCTCCTAGTGCTGAAACGCATCCTCGAATCCTCCGTGTTCGACTACTACATGCGACACACTGCCAAGCCCTATGCTACCGGATATTATTCCTATGCGAAGAACTACGTGAAAGGATTTGGAATCCCCATGCTAAGCGACAAGCAACGTGCCGGTTTGCTCTCGTTGCAAGACCAAAATGCCATAAATAGCTATGTTGAAGGCTTATACAAAGTGAAAGAATCAAATAGACATAAAACATAAAACCTTTACTTTATCATTTGCGGGCGTAACAAAGTATTTTTTGATTATCAGAAATCTTAATTACAACGATATTTCAAGGAATAATCTATGATGGAGAAATCAGGCAATCAATATAAAGGAGACTCTTTTGAGGAATTGGTTTTCAATAAATTAAAAGAACTCATCCAATGTCAAAGCATACCTGGCGTATCACGGTTCAATGAGATTTTTTTACATAAGCAATATGCCAGTAAGAGTGCTCCTGATATTATGTTAAATCCCGACATAACCATAGAAATCTATGCAGACTCCAGCAAAAGGACATGGAGTAATCTTCTTGTCGTTGAGTGCAAAAATCATAAAAGAAAAATAGACAATTCTATCTATCGTGAGTTTGTGGGAAATCTTACTGATTATCCTCGTTCTGGAGTTCGTGGTATAATGATTTCATCTGCAGGCTTTACGCAACAAGTAATTACCTTGGCTCAAAATGATAATATCGCACTTGCTATTTTGTCAGAAGAAAGCGACTGGGAAACAATTGTCTGGAGACAAATAAACAACTTTGAACAAAATCAATTCAAGTATAGGGTCTTAACAGGTGAGGCATCAACTAACTATCCAATAGTATATTATGAAAAATCATTTATTACTATTCCAGATTTATTGCAAGAATACGGTATTTCGATGTCCAAAGCGTTGCACGTACCATTTATGGAGGACGACGAGATTTGTAGAAAAGTGAATGAGATTTTGCAAAACACTAACTACTTGATAAACGCAAACTTCATAGAGCGTTGTTTTGCGCTGATTGCCGCTGATTATAGAATTGAACACATTGAAATGCAAGAAGATTGTTTGGGTAAATGTGATTTCAAAGAACATGTGATTTCCATCAACTCCGCTTTGAGCGAACACCGTCAGAATTTTACTGTTGCACACGAATTAGGACACATTGCTTTACATTCGTCCATTGTGGAAAATTTACTTTCAATTGAAGACAGAAAAAGTGACACGAACGCAATTATTGGGAAATCCACTTATGGCAGAATGGAATATCAAGCTAATACCTTTGCATCGTTCCTTCTTATGCCTGATATTTCATTCAATGTAGAAGTTCAAAAACTCTTCAAAGAATATAGAATTACAACAGGTAGGCTTTATCACGATTATCAGCCATGCAATATACGCGATTGCAATTTGGTGGTTGGAGCATTATCATCCAAGTTTCATGTTTCCTATGAAGCGGTTATCGTTCGTTTGAAACGTGCGAATCTTTATACAGAAGGAGATAGCTGTAATCTGTTAAGGGAATATTTAAGACATAACTATTGGTAGTTTTACTTCGTATGGTGATAAATATACTAACGAACGTTAATAGCATTTTTACTAATATCTGTGCTTTTGAAACAGAAAAAATGACTAATAATTTGTTTGACCAATCTATTGCTTCAGCAAATTGAAAGAATAATATGGGGTTTATTTGCTACAAATAAGCATAGTTATGCCATTTTGACGTTTAACATAACATCCTTTAGTCCTTTTATCACCACACGGACAAAATAATGCCACAAGCTGCCACCACAGTGCCAACCCATCGTTTGATGCGTAATGCCCATTTACTTTGCGTCCAAAACCGAGTATCAACGACATTAAAACAGTATCGACAATGGAAGTATTGATTTTTCAGAAAGAAGCGTTTGAGGAAATGGCGGCAAAGTTCAGCCGTTTCTCAGACCGTGTGAACGAACTCCTTGCCAAGCAAGGCGGCAAGTCATTAAACCGCTGGATGGACAACCAAGAGGTCTGCCAACAGTTGAACATCAGTCCGCGCACTTTGCAGACGCTGCGTGACAACGGCACGCTGGCTTATTCGCAGATAAACCACAAGGTGTTTTACCGACCGGAGGATGTATTGCGCATCGTCAAGCCTGTGGAGAACAAACCTAAATCTGCAATGGCATGAGTGAAATGATTACCAAGAACCATGCGCTTGTCGCCGAGTTCGGCGACAGCCTTGACCGTCTGCTGGACGGTATCGAGAACTTTATGGCAAACAGCCGTCCGACATTGGGCGGTGAACGCTTCCTGACGGACAAGGAGGTGTCGGCACGGCTGAAAGTGAGCCGACGCACCTTGCAGGACTACCGCAACAACGGCATAATCGCCTATTACCAGTTGGGCGGCAAGATTCTATACAAGGAATCGGACATCGAACGGATGCTTGCCGCCAATTATAGGGAAGCGTTCAGACGGCATCCATAATTTGAACAAAGGGAATACGACCAGACGGCATCAGGTCGTATTCCTTACCTTGTCTGGTCGTATATCCTTCGTATCAACAACTTGGGGCTTTTCGTATATATGCCGCTGGCGAAAAGAACAAATATAACGGTTCTTTCCGATTGGCGGCATATAGTTTCCCCATGATGAACCGCTGGAAAGCCACGCTCTCCCTACTTCTCAACTTGAAGGAAACGGCTATCACCATTTCAAGACTGTAAACATCGTAGTTTATCCCGTTGTCCTGTTTGATGTACCGCTTCGTTTCGCTTTCCAACAATTCCATGTTTTTGTAGATAAAGTGTATAGCCTTGCGGATGTCGCAGCCGAACACGTTGAACGCATCGGACATTTCCTGCTGCGTCATCCAAACGGGAGCGGTCGGCATGGCAACCGCCCCGTTTTCTGTGATTGTGATTATTCCCCGTTCCATTGTCATGCCTCATATTATTTATTATCAATGTTTGTTTCTTTTGGCAGTTCTTGTCTTTTGTACCATTTGCCCGTTCCGTACATCATTCTGATCGCCATCAGGTTGTCCATGTCCTTTGAAATCTTCTTGTCAGTAACCTCCGCGTACCGCTGGGTAGTCCTTATACCTGAGTGACCCATCATCTTGGCAATGCTCTCGATGGGTATTCCCTCCGAAATCAAGAAAGTTCCGAACGAATGGCGGCTTTGATGGTAGGACAAGTTTTCTTTCCGTCCTATCGCCACACCCAACTCGTGTATCTCGAACCACATCTCGTCACGGCTCGGAAGCGGAAACACGGGCTTCGTGTCGTCGGTCGTGTTGTAGAGGTCGAGTATCTGCTCCGCTATCGGATGCAGGGGGATGAACGCCTCCACGTTGGTCTTCTTGCGGTTGATGCGGATGTAACGCCTGCCGTCCGCCGTCGTGCCGATATGGTGCGGATGGAGTAGCATGATGTCCACATATGTCAACCCCGTGAACGTTGAAAACAAAAATGCCCTGCGCCCAAGTTCCTGCAACGGGTCGAGCATGGGCGTTTCAAGGATGGCTTTCAGTTCCGCACGGCTGATATGCATGTGCTTCAGCGCGGGCTTCTTCTCGTATTCCATGTCCTCCAACGGGTTGGCACGGAGTATCTCGTAGTCCACGGCGAGGTACACCAGCTTGCTCAGCCAGCACAGGCACTTGTTGATTTGTTGTGCGCTGAAATTCTTGTTGCGCTTCATGAAAGCCTTGTAGGAACTGCCGAAATCTTCCGTGATGTCGCTGAACTCGATGTCCTCCTTGCCCAACGATGTGAGATAGTCTTTCAGGTATTTCTGGTAATATCCCGAATGGCGGTAGGTGGACGTGGAGTTTATCTCCTTTGAACGGGCAAGCAGCCGTTCACGCTCCCTTTCGCCCATCTGCAACAGCTTGGTGGGGATGACGGCTTTCCTTGCCAGCGCATTTTTGAGCAGTTCGGCACTCACCACGTTCTGTTTCTTCAACGAATCCTCATAGGCAAGTTCAACGGACTTCTTGAACTCCTGCAAGCGGCTGTTCTCGCGGACGGTACGAATGGTTCCCTTGCTGCTGTTCCAGTCCTCCGGTCTGCAATAGATGCCGGTGATTATCGTGGAACTCTTGCCGTCTATGGTGATGCGGCAGAGGGCGGCGGTCGTGCCGTCAGCCTTTACTTTGTTACGGTTGATGTACGGTAATATGGAAAATGTACTGCGCATAATGAAATTCTGATTTTAATTGGTTACAAAACAAGTTTCAAGTCTTTGGTCGCCTCGATGTATCTGTCCATGTCCTCAAACAGCTTTTTCGGAGTGACACGGGCATAGACTTGGGTCGTGGTTATATCGGAGTCCGGCGATATATTGCATACCGGTTGACAGGCTCCATCGGCCATGTGAGAAATTGGTTCCGGCATACAGCTTGTGTCCGGGAGCTGCAACGACGGGGTCCTTCATGTGGAGGTAGCTGTAGTTTCCGTCCACAGACCAGTGGCGGTTGATCCGGAAAGCCGCCTGCACTTCAATACCGGTATTTTCTATTTCTCCGGAGTTCTGGTTCAGCATACCGCTTCCGTTGGGATTGGGGAGAGTGAGAATCAGATTCTTTCCGTCAATGTAAAACAGGTTGATACCGTAATTCAGCCGTCCGTTCAGCAGCCGTTGTGAGAAAGCCAGTTCGTAATTCCACATAGATTCAGGCTGAAGATCCGGATTCTGGGGAGGGAACATATACATTTCCCGAAGGATGGGATAGCGGAATCCTTTTGAGGCAGAAGCTTTCAGTTCCATGGTATGAGGCAGATGAAAAGCGAGTCCGGCCTGAGATACCCATTCTGTTCCTATGCGGGAATGATGATCCACCCGGAGTCCCGCATTCAAGGTGAGCCAGGTGTTGAAGTCCTGACGGAAGTCAATATACCCGGCCAGTTCGTCTTCGTGTTTGTCTACCAGCTCGGAAGTCGTCCCTGCCTGACTGCCACTGACATATTCGTTCCATGCATGGCCTCCGTAACGGAACCAGTCGAATCCCAGAGTAATGCGGTTCCCTTGAAAGAAACGGGTGCTCTGGTAAAGTGAGATACCCGTCATGTTGTCGTGTGACAGGAAGCGGCTGTCCTGAGGGCTTTCGCCGGCAGAGGGAGTATAACCGTCATTGATCCAGTGGTTCCCCCAGTTGTAGAAAATACTCAGTGCTCCGGAAGTCTTTTCATACCGGTTTTCCAGGGCCAGTGAAGTCATACCCCGCGTGATGCGCTGGTCACCGTCTGTGAGAGGCGCACTGACCGGACCGGGATAAGATGCATTGAAATGCGTTACGTTTACATCTCCCTGCAGATTTCAGTTGCGGCTGATTTCATAACCGAGTTTGGCATAACCTCCATATTGTTCAAAACCCATATCCGGGCGATGTCCGTCGGTGCGGTTGTAGGAACCGGAGAGGACACTCGAAAAGCCTCCTTTGCGGATACGGTTAGTCAGTTCCGTTTCCAGGGTGTTGTAGGAACCATATCCCGTATGGAGGCTGGTGTTGAATCCGTCCTCCTGCATCTTGCGGGTAACGATATTCACCACGCCACCCATGGCGTTTGATCCGTAAAGCACAGAAGCCGGTCCTCTCAGTACTTCCACCCGTTCGGCCAGGAACGACTGGTAGGCATCGGCGATCGGATGGCCGAAGATGCCGGCATATTGCGGATGTCCGTCGATCATGACCATCAGCCGGGCAGAACTTCCGCTCAGTCCGCGGAGCGAGATACTGCCTGCTGCCCCGTTGGACACACCGTAACCCATGATGCCCCGCGATGTAACGAAGAGACCGGGGATCTGTTCGGTGAGAACAGGGAGAAGCGAAGATTGCCGGGAATTTTCTATTTGAGCGCGTCCGACAATAGAGACAGTTTGTGAGAGATGGCGTACATCTGTTTTCTGACGGGCACCGGTTACAACCACTTCGTCGATCTGGTAGGAAGTTTCTGTTGAAAGTGTGTCATGCAGTTGTTTCTGGCTCCTTCCCGGCTGGCAGGCAAGGGCAATCAGAGCAAGTATAGATTCCTTTCATTGGGATAGTCTGATGGATAATTTCTTTTGTGTTTCGTGATATTTTAAACAATTGCGGCGCAAAGATATGGATTAGTTTTTAAAGTACAGAGTCTCCTTTATATTAGCGGGAAGAGAAAGATATTTTCCGCTTCCACCGGGGCAGATACCAGAGACAGATGAAGAGTGATACCAGTGTGGAGAGCGGGGGAGCATATCCCATCCAGACCAGCGTGGTCGGGTCAATGTGACTGAAGGCCCACGAAAGAGGGATGCGGAACAACAGGGTGGCGATGAGGCTGTGTACCATGGGAAACCAGGAGTTTCCCTGTCCGCTGAAATAGGAATTGAAGCAGAACACGAAACTCACCATAATGCAGTCGATGCTGTATCCCCGCAGGTATCCGGCTCCCATCGTGATGACAGCGGGATCACTTGTAAAGATGCGCAGCAGGGTGTCGGGAAGAAACTGGGAATAGAGGCACATTGATACGCCGAAGACCAGTGCCATGCCGATCCCTGCCTTGAGGCAGCGGTTCATGCGTTCTGTCAGTCCGGCACCGAAGTTTTGTGCAGTCATGGCTGCCACGGCGGACGAGATGGCCACGGGAGGCAGCATGGCAAAGATGATGATTTTTTCAACCACACCGAGGGCTGCTGACGCAATGACCCCCATCTGATTGACGATGACCGTGATAAGCAGAAAGGAGATATTGATCAGAGCGTCTTGCAGGGCAATGGGAGCTCCCAGCAGAACGATGCGTCGGGACAGAAGACCATTCAGCCGGATATCCTGTCGGGTGAAACGGAAGCTGAACCCGCGGCGGCGCAGGAATATCAGAGCGGTCAGGAAACTGATGCCTTGTGAGGCGATGGTGGCAAAGGCTGCTCCCGCTGCCCGTAAATGAAAACCTCCGACCAGCAGGAAGTCGAGTGTGATATTTATGGCACAGGCCAGAGCTACAAAATAGAGCGGTGTGCGCGAGTCTCCCAGCCCGCGCAGGATTCCGCAAATGACATTGTAACCGATAATGAACGGAATCCCCAGCGAGCAGATCAGCAGATAATGGCAGGTGTCGCGCATGGCTTCGGCAGGAGTATGCATCAGTGCGGCTATCGGATTGTGGAGCAAGGTCATGAGCAGGGTAAGAAAACCTCCCACCAGGGCAAACAGCCAGATGGAAGAACCGATGATGGACGCAGTTTCTTTGTCATTGCGTGCTCCGGTGGCGATGCCGATAAGTACCGTGATGCCTGTGGTCAGTCCCAGAATGATACCGGTGACAGTCTGCATCACCTGACTGCCGATGGCGACTCCGGCCACGCTTGCTGCGTCGTCAAACTGTCCCACTACGAAGAGGTCTGCGCCTCCGTAAAGGGCTTGCAGCATATTGGCCAGCAGATAGGGGAGGGCGAACTGAAACAGTACGCCGGGTACATTTCCCTGTGTCAAATCAAGTTTTTTCATTTTTCTGTTTGTTTTGTCTGTTTTTGATAAAAAGAAAAGCCGGATAAGGTGATTGGTTTTACCCAGTCATCTTATCCGGCCTTTTTCCGGCCCTCCGATGAGGATTACAAAACGCTAGTTCCGTTATGTCGCTGCAAAGGTAGGACGATTTTCCGGAGTTGCCAAATCTTTGCAGCGAATTGTTCATCTGCCTGTACCGAAGCAGGCAGTTCGTTGCGTCTGAATCGTGCGGTCGTTGCGGCCAGATTATGCGGTCGATTGAGGCGAATCGTGCGGTCGTTGCAGCCCAATCGTGCGGTCGATTTTTTTGCATTGACCAGTCAATGCGAAGGTATCGTGCGGTCGTTGCAGGAACTACTTCCCGTCGGTGAGCGAATAAGGTTTGTCGGCCTTCTTGAGTCCCCGTGACTTGTTGGGAGATGCGCTCATGACGAATGTAATTTCTCCACCTTTCATCAGGTCTTCCTGGGTGAGATACATCTTGTCGTAGCGCTGTCCGTTCAGATAAACTTCCTTGACATATCGTTTCTTGTCGCTGACTCCCGGCGCTTTGATCCGGAACGTCTTTCCGTTGGGAAGCTGTAATTCCTGGCTGGGCAGATAGGGCGCTCCCAGTACATACTGGTTACTTCCCGGGCAAACCGGATAGAATCCCAGCGACGTGAAGATATACCAGGCCGACATCTGTCCGCAGTCATCGTTTCCGCTCAGTCCGTTCAGGTGATTTCGATACATGCGGTTCATGATTTCCCGTACCCAATACTGTGTTTTCCAGGGCTCTGAAGTCCAGGTATACAGGTAGGGAACATGGTGGCTGGGTTCATTTCCGTGTACGTAACCGCCCAGCAGACAGTCGCGGGTAATGTCTTCGTTTTTCTCATAATACTGGGCCGGCAGATCCATGGAGAAGAGGTCGTCCAGCCGCTTGATGAACTGACGGTCGCCGCCCATCAGGGAGATCAGTCCGTTGACATCGTGCGGAGCATGGAACGAAAAGTTCCAGGAGTTTCCTTCGATAAATCCTTCTCCGTGTGTCTGGAGCGGATCAAAATTGGTCTTGAACCTTTCGTCGGCATAGCGGGGACGGGCAAATCCTGTTTCCCGGTCGAAAATATGGCGGTAGTTCAATGCGCGTTTGCGGTATGTCTCTGCAAGTTCCGTGTCTCCGCTTCTCCGTGCCATTTCATAGATGCACCAGTCGTCGTAAGCATATTCCAGCGTAGTGGATGCGGCCGTAGCTGATTCTTCCAGAGGCACATAGCCCAGTTTCTGATACGAAGCCAGTCCTTCGTAATAAGAAACCTGAGAGGTGCGTACCATGGCTTTCAGTGCTTCCTGCGGGTTGATGTCAGCTCCTTTGGCAATGGCATCCAGCACGACTGACACCGAATGATAGCCGCTCATGCACCAGTTTTCGTTGGCCATGTGGCTCCAGACCGGCAGCATGCCGTGAACGCTCTGCTGCTGATGGCGGAGTATGGACTGCACCATGTCGCGGTTTTCCTGCGGTTTCATCAGCGCCAGCAGCGGGTGTTCGGCCCGGTAGGTATCCCACAGCGAGAAGACCGTGTAGTTGGTAAATCCTTCTGCCTGATGGATGTTGTTGTCGAGTCCCCGGTACTTCCCGTCCACATCGGTATATACCGACGGATTGATCATCGTGTGATAATAGGAGGTATAGAACATGGCTTTCTGATCCTCATTGCCTTCGATCCGGATGCTTCCCAGTGCCTTGTTCCAGCTATCCCGGGCTTCCTGTGCCAGTGTCGTGAAGTCTTTTCCTCCGGTTTCTTCCTGCAGGTTCCGGAGTGCTCCTTCCGTGCTGACACCCGACAGGCCGACTTTGATCTCCAGTTCATTGCCGTCTGATGTGTCAAACTCAAAGTAGGCTACGACCTTTCGTCCGGCCATTTCCGGAAAGTTCTCGTTCAGTTTGAACCGGCGCCAGAAGCCGTTGTAAGCCACGGGTGCCTTGTCTTTATAGCCGTATTTCCGGATCGGTTTGGAGAGTGACATGGCGAAATAGATCTGATTGGTACGTGCCCATCCGTTGGTAACCCGGTAACCGGTGATCAGTGTATCGTTTTCCACGCGGATGGAAGCCCACAGGGTTTTCCCGTCGTAGTTGTAAATGCCGTGATTCAGGTCGAGGATGATTCTTCCGTCCCGGTCTTTGTTGAGATACGTGTACTTATGTATTCCTGTATGGCGTGTGGCGGTGAGCTGTGCCTTTACCTGGTAATCATCCAGCACCACTTCATAATAGCCCGGTTCTGCCTTTTCTGTCTGATGGCTGAAACGGGAGCGGTAACCTTCGTCCGGGTGTGAAGCACGTCCCGGATTCAGTTTCAGTTCGCCGGTTGCAGGCATGATGAGGATGTCTCCCAGATCCGAATGTCCCGTTCCGTTGAGGTGTGTCTGACTGAATCCCACGATGGTCGGGTCGTCATACTGGTATCCTGCACAGTAGGCATATACTTCCGGAACGTATGCTCCGTTGATGTTGTGTGACAGCGTGTCCGTATCAGGGCTGAGCTGGATCATACTGAACGGCACGCAGGCGCCAGGAAATGTATGGCCCATTCCCTGTGTTCCGATGAGCGGATTGACATATTCACTTTGAGCGTGGAGAGAAAGACTCAGCAGCAGGCTGGTCAGAGAAACTCCGATTCTGAGTTTTTTCATTGTATTGTTTGAATTCTGATTGTTATACATCGGTTGATTTTATCAGGTCCAAAGATATGTCTTTTGTTTGAGACCGCCAAGGCTGGAAGCCCGTTCCGGCTTCTTTTTCCGCACAGTTTTTCCTATGGTCTGCTGCTCCGGCTGCATACGGCAAAAAGTCCGCGGGCTTTTTTAAAAACGTTTCGGGCTTTTGATGCAAACGCTTCGGGCTTTACCTTAAAACGTTTCGACATTTTTGCATATCCTCATTTTATTGGATATATTTGTAGCGTCAAACGAATGAAAAAACAATAAGAATATGTGTACATTTCTGATTTTAGGAGTGGGAACGCAGGAACTGCTGCTGATTCTTCTGGTGGCATTGCTGCTTTTCGGGGGAAAGAAGATCCCGGAACTGATGAAAGGTCTGGGCAAAGGTGTGAAGAGTTTCAGAGACGGGATGAACGGTCTGGACGAGGCTGACAAGGAAGATAAGAAGCAATCATGATGCGGAGAGCTTTGATGCTTGTCGTGCTGGGAGGTGTCTGCGGCATGACATGGGCAGGACAGGCGGGAGATACGTTGCGCAACGTTTTTCGCTCGCCTTTTGATTTTCCTATATTGCTGAGTGCAAATTTCGGTGAACTTCGTCCGAATCATTTTCACAACGGACTGGACATCAAGACACAGGGAGTGACGGGTAAGCCGATTCACTGTATTGCCGACGGATATGTGTCGCGTGTGGCCGTGCTGCACGGAGGTTACGGACAGGCGATTTACATTACGCATCCCAACGGGCTGACGTCCGTCTACGGGCACGTCGTGGCATTCTCGCCCGAGGTGGAACGCTATGTGCGCGACTATCAGTATGCCAACGAGACTTTTGTCTGTAATCTGTTTCCCGAGCCGGGACGTTTTCCGGTGAAGAAGGGAGACGTGATTGCCCTGAGCGGAAACGAAGGAGCATCGGCCGGTCCGCATCTGCATCTGGAACTGCGTCATTCCGATACCCAGGAATATATTGATCCGATGCCTTATTTCGGCCATTTGCTGAAGGACAGCAAGGCACCTGTTGCCAGCCTGGTGGGTATTTATCCGGTAGCCGGCAAAGGGGTGGTGGAAGGCCGTACACGCAAGAAGCTGGTGGCTGTGGGCAATCTGTCGCAGCCGGTTGAAGCATGGGGCGAGATTTATACGGGAATCAGTGCAAAGGATTATATGGACGGAACGTCAAATTTTTATGGAGTACGTTCCGTGACTTTGTACGTGGATTCGGTCGAGGTGTTTCGCAGTGTGACCGACCGGGTACTTCCCGATGAAAACCGGATGATCAACGGATTTACGGACTACGAGGAACTGATGAAGACACGCCGGCTGGTGATGCGTTCGCGTGTTTTGCCCGGAAACCGGCTTCGTCTGCTGCATGCGGATGAGAACGGAGGCATTGTAAATATCAGTGAGGAGCGCAATTATCGTTTCCGTTATGTGCTGGAAGATAACTTCGGAAACAAGCGGACGTATCGCTTTACGGTACGGGGACGGAAACAGCCAGTACCGGAATATGTGCCGGAATCAAACCATATTTTATACTGGGACCGCACGAATGTGATTCATGAGCCGGGCATGGAACTGGTGGTTCCGAGGGGCTATGTGTATGAGAATGCGGAACTGAATACCGAAGTGAAGGGAGACAGTGCCGGAATCTCGTTCGATTATGTGCTGGATGCCGGAGATACACCGCTTCACAGTTATTGTCCGCTGGCCATCGGCCTGCGTCACAAGCCGCTGGCAGACACCACCAAGTATTACATCATGCAGAAGGTCGGCAAATGGCAGGCTTCGGTAGGAGGAGAGTATGCGGACGGATGGATCAGAACCCGCGTGCGTACACTCGGAACATTTACGGTGGCAGTAGATACCATCGGTCCGCGGATTACTCCGCTGGGACAGGGAACATGGCGTGCCAATCCGCGTAACCTTCGTTTCCGGGTGAAGGACGGTGAAACGGGAATCCGCAGTTATAAGGTGTATATCGACGGACATTTTGTGCTTTTCGGTCTGAAGAAAGGAATTCTGGTGATTCAGGATCCTGAAAAGGTGAAGCGGGGAGTCCCTCACCGGGCTGAAGTGACGGTGACCGACGAGTGCGGTAATGTGACGCGTAAAGAGTATCGCTTTTAAGTTGATTATTTAATCTAAAATCAAGATAAATATGAGAAGAAAACTAATCCTGGCTGTCATGATGCTGACAGCCGTCTTTGTGAACGGTTGGGCCTGTACCAACTTTATTGTCGGCAAGAAGGCTTCGGCCGACGGGTCTGTGATCGTGTCTTATTCGGCAGACTCGTACGGTATGTTCGGCTTCCTTTGCCATTTCCCGGCAGCTACGCATCCGGCTGGAACCATGCGTGACATTTTTGACTGGGACAGCGGCAAGTATCTGGGCAAGATCAAAGAGGCCAAGCAGACGTATAATGTGATCGGAAACATGAACGAATATCAGGTGACCATCGGTGAAACTACTTTCGGAGGTCGTCCGGAGCTGGTGGATACTACCGGTATCATGGACTACGGAAGCTTGATCTATGTAGCTTTGCAGCGTTCGCGTACTGCGAAGGAAGCCATCAAGGTGATGACAGATCTCGTGAAGGAGTATGGTTATTACAGCAGCGGTGAATCGTTCTCCATCACCGATCCGAATGAAGCCTGGATCATGGAAATGATCGGTAAGGGTCCCGGTGTGAAAGGAGCAGTGTGGGTAGCTGTCCGTATTCCGGATGACTGCATTGCAGCTCATGCAAACCAGAGCCGTATCCATAAGTTCGACATGAACGACAAAGAAAACTGCCTGTATTCTCCGGATGTCATTTCCTTTGCACGTGAAAAAGGTTATTTCGACGGATTGAATAAGGATTTCAGTTTTGCGGATGCCTATTGTCCTCTGGATTTCTCCGGCCTGCGTGCCTGCGAAGCCCGGGTATGGAGTTTCTACAACATGTTCAGCAAGACGACCGGACAGGCTTATCTGCCGTATATTCAGGGAGAGAGCAGCGAGCCGATGCCGCTGTATGTGAAACCGGATGCAAAGGTGTCTGTACGCGACATCCAGCATGCCATGCGCGATCATTATGAAGGTACGCCGCTTGACATTACCAATGATCCGGGTGCCGGAGTGTTCAAGATGCCTTACCGTCTTTCTCCGCTGACCTTTAAGGTGGACGGACAGGAGTATTTCAACGAACGTCCGATTTCTACGCAGCAGAGTGCATTTGTTTTCGTTTCTCAGATGCGTGCAAACCTTCCTGACGCCATCGGCGGTGTGCTGTGGTTCGGACTGGACGATGCGAATATGACTGTATTTACTCCGGTTTATTGCAATACGGACAAGGTACCGGCATCGTATGCTCAAGGAGAAGGAGACTGCGTGACATTCTCATGGAACTCTGCTTTCTGGATCTATAACTGGGTGGCTGATATGATTCGTCCGCGTTACAGCCTGATGATAAACGATATGCGCACGGTACAGAACAGCCTGGAAGATATGTATGCCAACGCACAGAGCGGTGTAGAAAGCACAGCCTTGAAACTGTATCAGGAAGATCCGGCCAAAGCAAAGGCATTCCTGACAGATTATACTTCGATGACTGCCCAGACTGCGGTGGAAAGCTGGAAGAAGCTGGGAGAGTTTCTGGTTGTCCGTTACAATGACGGTGCCGTGAAGCGGGTTCAGAATGGAAAGCTGGTTCGTCCGGCAACCGGAAATACTGCCCCTCTGGATCGTCCGGGCTATACGCAGGAATTCCTGAAGGAACTGGTGAAAGCCACAGGTGACCGCTATAAATGCAAAGAGCTGAAATAAGCCGGAAGAATTAGATTTACAGATAAAAGAATCTCTATAAAAAGATAGCCGCCCAATTCCCTGGGCGGCTATCTTTTTATTTGTCCGGTCAGACATTATCCGGTGCGAAGGAGCGGCTTATTGCCAGCCTCCTCCCAATGCTTTGTACAGGTTGACGAGAGTGATCTGCTTGTCGCGGATGGCATTGCTCAGGCTGATCTGTGCTTCAAGGTAACCACGCTGTGCATCGAGCAGGTCCATGTAAGCAATGACTCCTTCCATGTATTGCAGCTGTGCCAGTTCAAGGGCGCTTTTGGACGACTGTTCCAGACGCAGACGGGTTTCGTAGATTTCCTTGATTTTGTTGAATTCTACAATGGCATTATAAGCATCCTTGAATGCACTCAGGACAGCTTTTTCATAAGCATAGGCTGCTTGTTCGTAGGCCGCCTTCTTGGCTTTCAGCATTGCACGGTTCTTTCCCATGGCGAAAAGCGGTTGCAGCAGGTTTCCCACGATCAGATGATGAGGCGATTTCAGCAGATCGCTTAGCAATTTGCTTTCTGCACCATAGCTTGCTGTCAGGGTAATGCGCGGGAAAAGATTGGTGTAGGCAATTCCAACAGCCGCATTGGCTTCGATCAGGGCTTGTTCAGCCTGACGTACGTCCGGACGGCGCTCCAGCAGACTGGAAGGGAGTCCGACAGGCAGGCTTATGGGGAACATGACTTCTTCGGGCAGTACGGCACGGTTGATGTGACGCGGATAGTCTCCGGTGAGGAAAGCCAGTTCGTTTTCTTTTAGGGAGATCTTTCGTTCCAGATCCGGAACCAGCGTGGCGGTACGTGCCAGCTCGACCTGCGCCTGACGGAAAGCTGTTTCCGAGGTAAGACCGCCTTCATAGCGGATACGTGCCAGATGAAGACCTTCACGTCGTGCTTCTACGGTCTTGCGGACAATGGAGAGTTCGTTGTCGAGCGCTACCAGTTCGAAGTAGGATTGGGCAACCTGGCTGACCAGAGTCATACGGACTGCACGCTGGTTTTCGATGGACCCCATGAACTGAGCAAGGCTTTTGTCGCGTGCCCAGCGGAGGTTCCCCCACAGGTCAAGTTCCCAGGAAACTCCTACTTTCAGGTCGAACTCATCGCTGTTTGTGGGATGGTTTCCTCCATAGTTTTCGCGTTCCCGTTCTCCGTAGACTTTCAGGTTGACTTCCGGAAACAGTTTGGCATAGTCAATCCGCTTCATGGCTGCCAGTTCCTTGACCCGGGATGCGGCAATCAGCATGTCCTTGTTGTAGGTAAGGGCCTTGCGGATCAGGGCCTGAAGTGTAGTGTCTGTATAGAGCTGTTCCCACGGATAGTCACCCAGGGAGGTGCTGTCCACACTGGTGCTGTCGAGGGTTTCCGGCAGTTGCAGTTGAGGGCGTGTATAGTGTTTCCCCAGCTGGCAGCTTCCCAGGAGGAAGCTGGTTGCCAGGAAAAGGAATATTTTAGGTAGCTGTTTAGTCTGTTTCATACGGATACAGGGTTTTATTTCTTGAGTTGTTTTAACTTGTGGGTTGTCTTGTAGATCATCACAAAGAAGAACGGAACCAATACGATGCCGACTGTAACGGCAACAAGCATTCCGAAGAATACACCGGTACCGATAGCCTGACGGCTGGCGGAACCCGGTCCTGAAGCAATAACCATCGGAAGCATACCGAGGATGAAAGCCAGTGAGGTCATCAAGATGGGACGGAAGCGCAACTGAGCTGCATACAGGGCGGCTTCTACGACATCGCGTCCTTTATCCACTTCGTCTTTGGCGAACTCTACGATCAGGATGGCATTCTTGGCTGCCAGACCGATCAGCATTACCAGACCAATCTGGAAGTAGGTATCGTTTTCCAGACCGCAGATTGCAACGCCGGCATAGGCACCGAGTACGGCTACCGGAAGTGAAATCAATACGGCTACCGGAATACTCCAGCTTTCGTAAAGGGCTGCCAGGAAGAGGAACACGAAGAGGAACACCAGTGACAGAATCAGACCTGTCTGTCCGCCTGCCTGCTTTTCCTGATAGGAGAGTCCGCTCCATTCTACTCCGATATTCTCTGGCAGTTTCTCACGTGCAATCTGTTCCAGTATTTCCATGGCCTGTCCGGAGCTGGCTCCGTTGGCCGTTGTTCCGTTGATGACAGAGGTGTTGAACATATTGAAACGTTTGATGCTACCCGGTCCGGTCGTATAGTCGGTTGTTCCCAGTGAGGTCAGCGGAATCATGTTTCCGTCACTTCCTTTTACGAAGAACAGTCCGATGTTATCGCGGTGAGCCCGATAAGGAGCTTCTGCCTGGATGTATACACGGTAGATACGGTTGAACAGGTTGAAGTCGTTCACGTATACGGATCCGGTATAGGCCTTCATTGTTGAGAATACATCCGCCATCGGTACACCGGACAGTTTTACCTTGTCGCGGTCTACGTCGAAATACAGTTGCGGGATTTCAGCCTGCAGGGATGAGGACAGTCCTGCGATTTCTTTCCGCTGTTTGGCATAATACATCAAAGTGTCCGTAGCGCGTACCAGGTCGTCGTAGGTTGCATCACCACGAGCTTCCAGCTGCATTTCAAAACCACCTGATGTACCCAGTCCCGGAATAACGGGAGGAGTAGACAGATAGACTTTGCTTTCCGGATACTCTTTCATTTCTTCCTGTACATTGGCCATGATTTCATTGATCGTCGTGTTGTCACGTTCTTTCCATTCTTTCAGGATGACGGTCAGCTGGCTTCGTGCCTGGCTCGTACCGATACGAGGGCTGCTACCCGTAACGTTCAATACATATTCCACTGCAGGATCTTTCATCAGGAAATCGATGGCCCGGTTGGTCACAATACGTGTACGTTCCAGGGTCGTTCCTTCCGGAAGTTCCAGCTCGACTGTGAAATATCCCTGGTCTTCTGTCGGGAGGAAGCTGGTCGGGATCAGTCGGTAAAGTGTGAAAATAAACACCAGAACAATACCGAAGAATGAAATGACGCGTTTGGGGTGTCTGATGACACGGCGGATTTCTGCAATGTAATGATGATTGCCCACATCCAGCCAGCGGTTGATAGCCCGGAACACGCGGTTCTTCGGTTTGTTAGGATCAGCCGGTTTCAGAATGAGCGAACACATCACGGGGCTCAAGGTTAGGGCAACAACCGTAGACAGCAATACTGAAATAGCGATTGTCACACTGAACTGGCGATACAGCTGTCCGGTGATACCTGAAAGGAAACTTACAGGTACGAATACGGCTGCCAGTACCAAAGAGGTGGCAATGATGGCGCCCACCAGTCCGTCCATTGCTTTTTTCGTTGCTTCATAAGGAGGCAGATGCTCCTCTTCCATGATGCGTTCTACGTTTTCAACCACGACAATCGCGTCGTCGACCACAATACCAATGGCCAATACCAGACCGAGCAGGGTCAGAATGTTGAGCGAGAAGCCGAAGATCAGCATGAATCCGAAGGTTCCGATCAGTGAGATGGGGACTGCTACGATCGGGATGACAGTAGCCCGCCAGTTCTGCAAAGAAAGGAATACAACGACAATAACGAGGAACAGCGCTTCAAACAAAGTCTTGTATACTTCGTGGATAGATTCAGAGATGTACTTCGTCATATCAAACGGGAAGTTATATTCCAGTCCTTCAGGGAAGTTCTTGCTAATCTCTGCCATCTCTTTTTTTACGCTTTCGGCTACTTCCATTGCATTGGCGCCCGGAAGCATATAGATTCCCAGTACGGCAGCATTGCCTGCATTGATACCACTTTCCGTATTGTAAGACTGTGCTTCGAGAGAAACACGGGCTACGTCACGCATACGTACCAGTGAACCGTCGGCATTGGTGCTCAGTACGATCTCTTCAAATTGAGATACACTTGACAGACGTCCCTGAGCTGTGATAGGAATCGTAATGTCAAGGCCGGTAACAGGCTGCTGTCCCAGAACTCCGGCTGCAGACTCACGGTTCTGATCTTTCAAGGCATTCTGTACGTCTTGTACGGTCAGACCGAAATTGGCCAGACGGGCAGGGTCTACCCAGATCTGCATGGCATAGTAACGGCTACCGACATTTGATACACGGCCCACGCCGGGAATACGCCGTAAAAGGTCGAGTACGTTGATGGTAGCGAAATTACTTAAATAGATTTCATCGAACTTGGGGTCATCAGAAGTCAGACAGAGTGTCATCAGCTGGCTGGCTGCCTGTTTTTCGATTGTGATACCATTCTGTACGACTTCGGCAGGCAGACGGGATTCGGCCAGCTTGATACGGTTCTGTATTTCTACTGCGGCCAGATCCGGATCGGCTGAGATATCAAAAGTGACGGTTGCTGAGAATCCTCCCGAATTGGAGCTGTTGGACTCCATGTAGAGCATACCCGGCGTACCGTTCAGTTCCTGTTCAATAGGGGTTGCTACAGCTTGTGATACGGTTACGGCACTTGCACCCGGATAAGATGCGCTGATTTTTACAACCGGCGGTGTAATCTGGGGGTATTGATCGACCGGAAGCATCATCAGTCCGATGATTCCGATGATCACAATCAATATGGATATGACAGCCGAGAATACCGGTCTGTCAATGAAAAAATTCACTTTCATGGGGTTGTCTGATTAATGGGGTTTGCTTATTTGTCTTCCTCCTTTGCTTCCGGTGCTTCGCCAATGCGGACTTTGATGCCCGGAGTCAGTTTGTGATAACCTTCGTCAACAACCATTTCGCCGGCAGCAAGACCACGTTCGACCACTACGTTGTTCTGGAATTCCGGACCGAGTTCGATGAAACGTTTTTCTACAGTCGAGTCTTTACGCATCACGAATACGTAGGCACCTCCCTTTTCGATGATCAGTGATTTCTGGGGAACTACCGTGGCCTGTTCGCGTACGTCAAGCAACAGTTTTACCTTGGTGAACTGTCCCGGCAGAAGAGCATGGTCGGGGTTGGCCATTTCTGCACGGACGGAAAACGTTCCGGTTTTCGGATTTACCTGTGGATCGGCAAAGTCAACGAGACCTTTGTGTGGATATACGGAGTTGTCGGCAAGCGTAATGCTGACGGTCGGTTGCCAGGAACGTGTAGAGTCCTTTTGGCCGAGAGTTACGTTACGCTCTTTACTTTTCAGATAGTCAAGTGCAGTCATGCTGAAATCAATCAGTACAGTATCACTTTTTACGATGGTGGCAAGAAGAGACTGGTTGCCACTGCCTACCAGCGTTCCCAGGTCGACATATCTTTCACTGATCTGTCCGGATATCGGCGAACGTACGATGGTATATCCCAGTTCCTGTTCTGCCTGATCCAGATCAGCTTCGCTCATGCCTACGCTGGCTACTGCAGTTTCATAAGCAGCAATAGCGTTGTCCAGGTCCAGCTGGCTGGCTGCATTCTTTTCATACAACGGACGGATACGGTCTAGGTCACGTTGAGCCTTGCGTGCTGTTGCTTCGTCCTTCTTCAGCTGAGCACGTGCCTTGTCTGCTTTGGCACGGTATTTATCCTGATTAATGACAAAGAGTGTCTGGTTTCTTTTTACATAAGTTCCTTCCTCGAAAAGCATTTGTTCGAGGAAACCCTCTACGCGGGCGCGAACTTCTACAAACTGCTGAGCACGGATTCGGCCCACGTATTCTCCATAAATTTCTACATCTTGTTGCTGAGCCGGTGTCACGCAAACGATGGGAAGTTCAGGTTCCGGTTTTTCTTTGCGGGTCAGAACCAGGTACAGAGCAATGACAACGATTACGCTGATTGCTGCATAGATGGCTTGTTTTCTTTTCATTCTTAAATCTTTCCTTGTCAAAAATCGTTTCATATTCCTTTGGTTAATTTTAATTTTTGTGCGCTTCTTTGAATGTTGCAAATCCTGTGCCAAACCTTTGTTTCGTTTTTTTTATGCTTGATTTCCTGTGTATTGTTAGGGTGGAGGGGATAAAAGTTGGGGAAGGAATGTCGGGAATTGTGGATTTATTCTACACTTGTTTTTGTGGATAATGTTTTTTTTCTGATCAGGTGTTCGCCATACTCTCGCCAAATATGTTGCAGGGCAGCTATTGGATGGTAGAAGAGCATTCGGGGGCCTGCATAGCGCATAACGTTCCGGATCTGTGCTCTCATGTCGGGCTTGTAACAATGTTTTGGGCACAGACGACAAGTTTTTTTGTGATCTTTGAACGGACAGTTGTTCAGCCTTGCAGTGGCATATGCCAACAGAGACTGGCAATTGTTGCATAACGTTCTGTTGCCCTCCTTGTGGCGGCAATAGATCCGTATCATTTGTTCAACGATTCTTCTTTCTTCTTCTATCCTTGAAAGTTTGCGCATTTCATTAAACTTCTGGGTGCAAAGATAAAAAGAAAAACAGACTTTTTTGTACTTTTGCACCCTGAAAAACAAAACTTATAATTAATGGTAATAGACGAACACTTGGAAACTACCGTGAAGGCGCACGAGCAGCTCCTGCACCGTAGAGTAGACTTATTGTTGCGTACTGGCAAACTTTTGGTAGAAAGTCTGGCGGACACGAACCGCATTGTGAGAAACATGAAGCGTACGGCAGCGTATCTGGGTATTCCCGAAGAGAAACTTCACATCAATGTCAGCTTCACTATGCTGATGGTGAACGTGAGCGATGGAGACTATTCGTTTACGAAATTCCAGCGTATTGAAGGACACGGAGTGAACATGACAGCCATTTCTGAAGTAAGCAAATTGTCGTGGCGTGCCATTGAAAATGATTATACGCTTGACCAGTATGAGGAAGAACTTGAAAAGATCCGTACCCGCAAACGTAATTACACGCCGTGGCAGGTAGCTATTGGAGCCGGTTTTGCCTGCGGTGGATTCTGTATTCAGTTCGGATGTGACTGGATGGCTTTCCTGTATGCATCAATCGCTGCCATCATTGGAATGCGTGTGCGTGCGAAGTGCAACGAGTCTGGTCTGAACCATTATATGGGAATTGCAATCTCTGCTTTTATAGCTACCATGCTGGCATGGGCTTCTACGTTGTTGCCTGCTGAATGGACTTCTACTCCCTGGCACCCGCTGCTGGCTTGTGCCCTGTTTATCGTTCCGGGTGTACCTTTGATCAACTTCGTCGACGATATGCTTGACAATTATATTCAGGTCGGTATTGTCCGGGCAGTGAATACGTTGCTGATGGTATCGGCAATGGCTTTCGGTATTGCTTTTGCCGTGAAACTGTGCAGCATCGGCGATTTCTTCCCGACCATCAGTATGGTTCCTCATCACAATTATCTGGAATATGCCATTGCGGCAGCCATTTCGGCGATGGGATTTTCCATGATCTTCAACATCCAGCGTCGTCTGCTTTGGGTTGTGGCCATTGGAGGTATCATCGCTGTATGTACCCGTAACTTTGTCAACCTCGGTCCGAGCACAAATAATATAGGTCTGGATATGGGATTGGTTATCGGTTCTTTCAGCGGTTCTGTTCTTGTGAGTCTGATTGCAATTAAGGCTGTTCACTGGTTCCATGTACCTAACCATGTGCTGACTATTCCTTCAGTAATCCCGATGATCCCGGGAGTTCTGATGTACCGCATGCTGTTTGGTCTGATCAACATGAATGTACAGTCCATCGATCAGGTTACTCCGTTGATGAAGGCCATTGAAAGCGGTGTAAACTCCGGACTGGTGATCATGTGTATTGCTTTGGGAGTTGCCATACCGAATATTTTCGGACGAAAATATATTGCCTCTTCCAAGAACAAACGTCTGGCTGAGATCCTGAAGGAACGTAAGGCTCGCGGCAAGTTCGTGGAATGGTAAATGGAAAGCATTTGCAAAGAATAACAACATAGACTTTTAAAACAGAAACAATTATGATTAGATTGAATGTATTTATCCAGGTTGGAGCAGAAAAACGTCAGGAAGTAGTGGCTCTGTCTAAAGAACTGGTAGCAGCATCGTTGAAGGACAATGGATGTGTAGCGTATGATTTGTTTGAAAGCGCAACCCGCCCTGATGTACTGATGATTTGTGAAACATGGCGTGATGCAGAATCTCTTTCTGCCCATGAACAGGCTACTCACTTCACAACACTGGTTCCGAAGATTCAGGAGCTGGCTGCAATGAAACTGGAAAAGTTTAATTTCTGATTTCGGAGTCTATCCGATAATATGGAACGCGGGTTATCCCAGGAGTCGTATGACTTGAAGGGAAACCCGCGTTTCTTTTTTCTCCGGCTGCCGGAAAATTGTGCTTACATTAGCGGAAAATCGACCGGTCGTTTAGGCTCCATCGTACTACTCGATGCGCCCTCATCGACTATTCGATTCAGCCTCATCGTACTACTCGATTCTGCGGATCCTGCTACTCGATATTGCCGTATTGTGTATTCGATGTGATGCAGCCTATCTGTTGTCTGGAAAGGAAGAAACCTTTATGGGTAAAAAAGAAAACGGAGAGTTGCCTTGAGGCAACCCTCCGTTTCAGGAGTATCGATATTACCTGTTTGGGTAAGATAATTACTTCTTGAAGTATCTGTTGTACAAACCTTCGAAACCTTTACCGTGACGAGCTTCGTCTTTAGCCATTTCGTGAACAGTGTCGTGGATAGCATCCAGGTTCAGCTGTTTTGCACGAGTTGCGATACGCTTCTTGTCTTCGCAAGCACCGCATTCAGCGTTCATACGTTTTTCCAGGTTAGTTTTGGTATCCCATACACAGTCACCCAGCAGTTCTGCAAACTTAGCTGCGTGTTCAGCTTCTTCCCAAGCATAGCGTTTGAAAGCTTCTGCAACTTCAGGATAGCCTTCACGGTCAGCCTGACGGCTCATAGCCAGGTACATACCAACTTCTGTACATTCACCCATAAAGTGATTGTTCAGGTCTTTGATCATTTCGTCGTCGCAACCTTTAGCTACGCCGATTACGTGTTCGTCAACAAACTGAAGACCACCTTCTGCTTCTTCCATTTCTTTGAACTTAGAAGCCGGAGCTTTACACAACGGGCATTTTTCAGGAGCAGTTTCACCTTCGTAAATGTAACCACAAACAGTACAGATAAATTTTTTCATGACAATAAAAATTTTAGATGTTAGTTAATATTCTATTTTAAATACGTTATTAGTTCTGGTTTTCTTTTGAGCATTCGGGGCAGATACCTTTATAATAAAGGTGTGTTTCTTCAGTTATGAAGCCGTTCTGCGCCAGCTTTTCAACTTCCGGATCTTTCATTTCCATGGGAAGATCGTAGATTTTTCCGCATGCTTTGCACTGGAAGTGTGCATGCACCGATGTATCTCCGTCGAAACAGGCATTCCTTTCATCAATGGTCAGCATCCGGGCAGCTCCATGTTCTATAAACAACTTCAGCGTATTGTATACGGTTGTTTTTGAAAGGGTAGGGATTTCTTTGCACAGAGCCATATAGATCTCATCGATACAGGGATGAGTTTTATGCTTCAGGAGATAATCCATGATGGCAATGCGCTGTACGGACGGCTTGATGTTGTAACTAATCAAATATTCGTAAACATTCATACTCTCTTTCAATTCTGTAACTATTACAATTTTATTTCAAAGGCAAAGATACAAAGTTTTTTTTGAATGACAAGAGTCTGTGAACTTTTTTTCATGTGCAGAAGTCTTTTTTTGCAACTCTTTTTTTGTTTCTCACATATTTTTAGTTTTCATCTTCGTATGCCGGATTAAATGATTATTTTTGCAGATAGATTGATCGGATCTTTGCCAGACCGGGCTGTGTCCCGGAGACAACGGTCGGCAGGATTCTATACCTTATTATATAGACAATATGAAATTTGGTTTTGTAAAAGTTGCAGCTGCTATTCCGACAGTGAAAGTGGCTGATTGCAAATTTAATGCCCAACAGGCAGAAACTCAGATTGCAATAGCTGATGGCAAGGGTGTACAGATCGTAGTCTTTCCGGAATTGAATCTTACCGGATACTCGTGTGGTGACCTGTTCGGACAGCAGTTGTTGCTGGAACAGGCAGAACTGGCATTGATGCAGATTATGAACAATACCCGTCAGCTGGATGTCATTTCCATCGTGGGTATGCCTGTCATTGTCAATTCTACACTATTGAATTGTGCAGTTGTGTTCCAGAAAGGAAAGATTCTTGGTGTCGTTCCGAAAACATATCTTCCAAACTATAAAGAGTTTTATGAACAGCGCTGGTTTGCTCCGTCTACGGCTCATCCAGAGGATACTATGGTCCGGTTATGTGGCCAGCTGGTACCGGTGAGCAGTAACATGCTCTTTGAAACGTCAGATGTCTGCTTCGGTGTAGAAATCTGTGAAGATGTGTGGGCTCCTGTTCCGCCCAGTTCCCTTCTGGCACTGAAAGGGGCTGAAATCATATTTAATATGTCGGCCGATACAGAGAACATATGCAAGCATCAGTACCTCCGTTCCTTGCTTGCCCAGCAGTCAGCCCGGTGTCTGGCCGGTTATGTTTTCGCCTCCAGCGGATTTGGAGAATCGACAACTGATGTGGTCTTTGCAGGCAACGGACTGATTTATGAAAACGGAACCTTGCTGGCCGAGTCTGAACGTTTCTCCTTTAAGGATCAACTGGTAGTGACGGAAATAGATGTGGAACGCCTGCGCGGAGAACGTCTGACCAATACTACATTTGCTGCCAGCGTGCGTATGCATGCCCAGCAGCCGGCCCGTCGTGTGACGGCAGAAATGGTAACCGGCCGCGATCTGATGCTGACCCGTTATGTAGAGCCGCATCCGTTTGTTCCGGCAGGAGGAGCATTATTGGATGAACGTTGCGAGGAAATATTCTCCATTCAGGTGGCTGGTCTGGCGAAACGTCTGGTACATACGGGATGCAAGACCGTAGTGGTCGGTATTTCGGGAGGGCTTGATTCCACTCTGGCTTTGCTGGTCTGCGTCAAGACATTTGATAAGCTGGGACTTTCGCGCAAAGGTATTATCGGTATTACGATGCCTGGTTTCGGAACGACAGACCGTACGTATAACAATGCCTTAACACTGATGAGTTCCCTGCAGGTAACTACGAAAGAAATCAGTATCAAGGATGCCTGTATCCAGCATTTTCAGGATATTGGTCATGATATGTCTATCCATGATGTTACCTATGAAAATTCACAGGCGCGTGAACGTACGCAGATTCTGATGGATTATGCCAATAAAGTAGGAGGACTGGTTATTGGTACTGGTGACCTGTCGGAACTGGCTTTGGGATGGGCTACATACAATGGTGATCACATGTCTATGTATGGAGTCAATGCCAGCATTCCCAAGACGCTGGTCCGCTACCTGGTTAACTGGGTTGCTCAGACTGGGGTAGATGTTCTGTCCCGCAACACATTGCTGGATATCATTGATACGCCGATTAGTCCGGAACTGATACCGGCTGATGAACATGGAAACATCCGTCAGAAGACAGAAGACCTGGTAGGTCCGTATGAATTACATGACTTTTTCATCTATTATTTCCTGCGCTTCGGCTTTCGTCCGGCTAAAATCTACTGGCTGGCTGAGAATGCCTTCCGCGGAACATACGACAGTACGACAATCAAGAAATGGCTGATCAGTTTCTATCGCCGCTTCTTTGCCCAGCAGTTTAAGCGTTCCTGTCTGCCGGACGGTCCGAAAGTCGGCTCAGTTTCGCTGAGTCCGCGCGGCGACTGGCGTATGCCGAGTGATGCCAGTGCCGCTTTGTGGCTTAAAGAGTGCGAGGAGCTGTAATCAGACTTCTCCTTCCAGCCAGGCGTCAATCAACCTGCGCGCGATACTCAGTTTTTTGGGTATCTCGGGCAGGTTGTCTCGTGTATAGAAGGCACCTGCACTCAGTTCTTCGTCCTGCAGTTTGATGCTTCCGCTTTCATATTCTGCCGTATAGCCTACCATGATTCCGCTCGGGTAAGGCCAGGGCTGGCTTCCGAAGTATTTCAGGTTGCGGATACGCAGGCCTGTTTCCTCCATGACTTCCCGGTGTACACATTCTTCCAGTGTTTCTCCCGGTTCCAGAAAACCGGCTACAAGTCCTTTGAACGTACCGCGGAAGTTGCGTGCATGTACCAGCAGAATGCTGTCTTCCTTTTTGATCAGAACGATAACGGCCGGAGATATGCGCGGATAGAATTCCTGCCGGCATTCCGGACATCGTTTGGCAATAGGGGAGACCTGTACGGTAGGGACGCCGCACATCGGACAATAACGGCTGTTTTTATCCCAGTTCAGAATCTGGGATGCTTTTCCGGCCATATCATATTCCTCCCGTGGAAGCACATCGAATGACGCCCGGAGGTCTTTCATCATACGGGGACTTTCTTCATCTCCGCTTACCGGTACATGGATGGCATAAGTCTTGGCCGTGAGCGTACCCAGCCGGCCGATGGTATGAATGGTGCTGCCGACAGGAACATATACCGGAGGTTCTGTGCCTGTCGGGATGTGATAGCAGTCTTCTTTTTTTTCAATCAATACCTGGCCGCTGTTGAAGACGAACCAGGCGCAAATCTCTTTTTCCATAATTCTCTGTATCTGCAAATGATATCTGTTCGTTACATGCCCTTCATGGTCAGTGCGATACGTTTCCGTTCGCGGTCTACACCAATAACCCGTACTCGTACATGCTGATGAATGCTGACCACAGTTGTGGGATCGCTTACGAATCTGTCAGCCAGCTGCGAGACGTGAATGAGGCCTTTTTCCTTGATTCCCAGATCGACGAAGCAGCCAAAATTTGTGATGTTGGTCACAATACCGGGAAGTTCCATTCCTTCCTGCACATCATCGATAGTCCGTACATTCTTGTCAAATTCAAAAACCTGAATTTTCTGTCTCGGGTCACGTCCCGGTTTCTCCAGTTCCTGAAGAATGTCTGTCAGAGTCGGCAGTCCGACCGTATCTGTTACATATTTCTCCGGTGAGATGCGGCTTCTCAGCTCCCGGTTGGCAATGAGATCACTTACGGAGCAGTGCAGGTCGGCTGCCATCCGTTCTACGATCGGGTAACTTTCCGGGTGTACGGCTGAGTTGTCCAGCGGGTTTTCGGCGTGTGGTATGCGAAGGAATCCGGCACATTGTTCAAAGGCCTTGGCACCCATACGGGGAACCTTCAACAGTTCCCGGCGGGAGCGGAACGGACCGTTGGCCGTGCGGTAGTCAACGATATTTTTGGCAAGAACCGGTCCCAGTCCGGAAACGTATGTCAGCAGATGGCTGCTTGCGGTGTTGACATTGACTCCAACCAGATTGACACAACTTTCCACCGTCTGGTCGAGCGCTTCTTTCAGTTTTGTCTGGTCTACATCGTGCTGATATTGTCCCACGCCGATAGACTTGGCATCAATCTTGACGAGTTCTGCCAGAGGATCCATCAGGCGGCGGCCGATAGAGACAGCTCCCCGTACGGTTACGTCATAATCCGGGAATTCATCACGGGCTGTTTTGGAAGCTGAATAGATGGATGCTCCGTCTTCGCTGACAACAAAGACCTGTATTTCGCGGTCAAAACGCTGGGAGGTAACAAATTGTTCCGTTTCACGACTGGCCGTACCATTCCCGATAGCAATTGCTTCAATGCGGTATTGTTCTACCAGTTTCACCAGCTTGCGACCTGCCAGCTGGTATTCAGACTTTGGAGGATGCGGATAGATGGCTTCATTGTGCAACAGAGTTCCCTGTGCATCCAGACATACGACCTTACATCCGGTACGGAATCCCGGATCGATGCCCAGTACCCGTTTCTGTCCCAACGGCGGGGCAAGGAGCAACTGGCGAAGGTTACCTGCAAAGACCCGGATGGCTTCATCGTCGGCTTTCTCTTTGCTTAAAGCTGCAAATGCGGTTTCGATGGCAGGCTTAAGCAGACGTTTGTAAGCATCATTGACTGCTTCGCATACCTGGCGGCTACATTCGTTGTTGCCTCTGACAAAACGGCGCTCCAGCCGGTCGGTACATTCGGTTTCATCAGAAGGGGTGATGCTGACTTTCAGAATTCCTTCAGCCTCTCCGCGCCGGATAGCCAGCAAACGGTGGGAAGAACAACGTTTCAACGGTTCGCTGAAATCAAAATAGTCGCGGTATTTGGCAGCAGCTTCATCTGTTTCCTTGCCTTTGACCACTTTCGCGGAAATGACTGCCTGCCGGCTGAACTGATGCCGGATCTGGTTACGGGCCTGTTCGTCCTCGTTTACCTGTTCTGCAATGATATCGCGGGCTCCTTTCAGAGCATCCTCTTCATTCTTCACCTCTCCTTTGACGAAATTCTTTACGTATGCATCGAGGGCGTTTCCTCGTTGTAACATCAGCCAGGCAGCCAGCGGTTCCAGTCCTTTCTGACGGGCTGCTTCAGCCCGTGTTTTTCGTTTAGGCTTGTAGGGCAGATAGATATCCTCCAGTTCGGTTGCGTCCCAGCATCCGTCGATACGCCGGCGAAGGTCATCGGTCAGTTTACCCAGGCTTTCAATGGTTGACTGTATGGTTTCCTTGCGTTTGGAGAGTTCGAGGAGTTTTTCGTAACGCGAACTGATTTCGCTGATCTGCACTTCGTCCAGTCCGCCTGTAGCTTCCTTGCGGTAACGGCTGATGAACGGGATTGTGGCACCACCTTGAAGTAGTTTAAGTGTATTTTCTACGCGATGAACCGGCAGCTTGAGTGCATCGGCAATCATCTGGCTGAATTGTTCCATATAAGATAAAAAATAGTTTAGTGAATTGATATGAACTGGGGACGGTTGCTCTCAGGGCTGAAGCTCAAGCTCGAAGTCTACGACATCCAGCTGGCGTCCGAATTTCAGTCCGACCTTTTCGAACCGTGAAACCTGCTTGAACCCGAGTGACTGATGCAGGGCGATGCTTGCTTCATTTCCTCCGGTGATACACGCAATCAGGACATGAGAGCCATTGGTACGGCATGTTTCGATGAGGCGTTCCATCAATTGTCTTCCCAGTCCTTTTCCGGTATGTTCCGGATGAAGATAAACCGTAGTTTCCAGTGTATGTCGGTAGGCTGCCTTTTCCTTCCATGGATGTGCGTAGCAGAATCCGGCCACTTGTCCTTCTTCTTCGCAGATCAGACAGGGATATCCTTCGGAAGCCGAAGCAATGTGTCGGCTCATGGTAGTTGTCGGCAGGGGATCGGTGTCGAAGGTAGCCACACTTTCCCGAATATAAAAGTTATAGATGTCAGCCATTGCACCGGCATCTTCTGGTCTGGCATTTCTGATCATTCTTTATTTATTTTGTTGGTGCAAATATACCTATATTTCTGTGATTCGAAAGAAATCTCTTACCGGAAGTTTATTGAAGCAGGACAGGATCAGAAAACAGATCCTCTGCCACAGTCTGGGTTTATGGCATATAGGAAGAAGAGAGAAATAAGAAAAAGCTGACACAAGAGGTTGATGTGTCAGCTTTTTTGTATGGATGCGAATCGAATAATGGTTTCTTCGCACAGGATTCCGGATGTATTGTCAGCGCCGGTAGAACCGCAGTTCGTTTTCCAGAGTACGGACACGTTCCTGTAAGCTTTCTACCCGTGTCAGCAGATGGCGGATGGCATCAATACCTTCCACGTTGATGGAAAGGTCATAATAAAGGTGGGCATAACGTTCCAGTTCTCTTAACTGAGCCGCCGGGAAACAACTTCGGTTGTCAATTTCCTCAATGTCTATCAGGCCGTCCTCACCCAACATCAGGATGAACGACGGTTCGATGTTGCAATGGTTGCAATATTCGCTGATGATGATCAAATCGTTTTGCATAATCGTTCGTTTTTCTGTTTATCCTTGTTGAATCTGGCGGAACAGTTCCTTCTGCTTTTCTGTCAGATTGGTGGGGATGGTTATATGATAAGTTACAATCAAATCTCCGAAACTTCCTTCCTGTTTGTAGACCGGAAATCCTTTTCCTTTCAGCCGTACCATGGCATCGTTCTGAGTGCCCGGCCGTACTTTCAGTTTTACTTGTCCGTCCAGGGTGTTGACAGTTACTTCGCCACCCAAAACGGCCGTATATAAGTCAATGGTCACGTCAGTAAACAGATCGTCACCTTTCCGGCGGAAGTTCGGATCATCGCCTATCACAAAAGTGATATACAAATCTCCGTCCGGTCCTCCGTTGGCACCTTTGCCTCCATGACCTTTCAGCTTGATGACCTGTCCGTTGGCAACACCGGCCGGAACAGTGATCCGTAAGGTCTCACCATTGATGGTAAAGGTCTGTTTGTGAGTCGTGGCAGCCTCACGCAGGCTGAGTTGCAGTTCTGCTTCGATGTCCTGTCCGCGGAATCCTGCCTGTGAGCGTCTGCCTCCGGTGCCGTGATGTCCGAACAATTCTTCAAAGAAGTCAGAGAATCCGCTCGCATTACCTCCTCCGAATCCATGTCCGAATCCGCCAGTGAAGTGTTCACCATCTGTAGAATACCAGTATTCACCCTGACCTCCGCCTCCTTGCTGTGCACGGTAAGCCTGCTGTTGTGCTTCAAATTCATCTGCATGTTTCCAGTGCTCTCCGTATGCGTCATATTTCTTACGCTTTTCCGGATCGCTCAATACCTCGTTGGCTTCGTTGATCTCCTGGAACTTGTCCTTGGCCGAAGGATCGTTCGGATTCAAGTCCGGGTGATATTTCCGGGCCAGCTTACGGTATGCTTTCTTGATGTCATCCTGAGTGGCATTTTTGTCAACCCCAAGTACTTTGTAATAGTCTATATAAGCCATATCGTCTGTTTGTTTTGTTTACGGAAATATTACAAACTGTGTGCCACTCCTGGCGGTTAAAGCATAATTGAATCTTCTTTCACAGTATTTTATCCTTGAATGTTTGAGTAAAACAAGAACTTCTTCTATCTTTGCAAAAACAAAACAGACTTCAACATGAAACATCTTGTTTGCCTGATGGCTTTGATCGGTCTGGGTTGCCTGCAGATGCGTGCAGCCGAAGACCAGGAAGTAACCCTGAGATTGATAGAAACCAGTGACGTACACGGATGTTATTTTCCTTATGACTTTATCGGTCGCCGCCCGGTGAAAGGGAGCCTGGCGCAGGTCAGTTCGTTTGTGAACGAACAGCGTAAGGTACATGGTGACAACCTGATACTTATGGATAACGGAGACATTCTGCAGGGACAGCCGATTGCTTATTATTATAATTTTATGGATACGGTTTCGGTACATGTGTGTGCCGATATCCTGAATTTCATGCGTTATGATGTCGGCAACATGGGTAATCATGATGTGGAAGCAGGCCCTTCTGTATATAATCGTTGGGTGAAACAGTGCGACTTTCCTGTTCTGGGAGCCAATATCATTGAGAAAGCAACCGGGCGTCCTTATCTGAAACCTTATGAGGTGATTGAGCGGGACGGCGTCAAGGTAGTGGTGCTGGGTATGATTACACCTGCCGTTCCGTCATGGTTGCCTGAGCAATTGTGGCCGGGACTTCATTTTGAAGATATGGAAACCTGTGCAGCCAAATGGGTCAGGACCATTCGGGAGACAGAGCATCCGGATGTACTGGTCGGCCTTTTCCATGCCGGTCCGGAGGGGAACAGGCTTGACAATGTGGTGGAAAATGCTTCGGCGGACGTAGCACAGAAGGTGCCGGGATTCGATGTCGTGTTTATGGGACATGATCATGCACGCCATTGCCGCAAGATTGTCAATGTGGCGGGTGATTCCGTACTGATTGTAGATCCTGCCAATCGGGCAGGCTTTGTTTCGGATGTGACCATCCGTGTCAGCAAGAAGGATGGCAAAGTTCTCCGTAAGTCGGTGGAGGGTACACTGACCAATGTCCGTGATTATCCGGCCGATGAGGCTTTTGTCCGTAAATTCCAGCCTCAATACCAGTCCACCATTGATTTTGTGTCACGTAAGATCGGACGTATCAATCAGACTATTTCCACGAAAGATGCCTACTTTGGTCCTTCAGCCTTTATTGATCTGATTCATCAGCTGCAGCTGGATATCAGTGGTGCGGACATCTCTTTCTGTGCTCCTCTTTCGTTTAATGCGGAAATCAGGGAGGGAGATATTTATATGAGTGATATGTTCAATCTCTATAAATACGAGAACATGCTTTACGTCATGCAACTTTCCGGGCAGGAAATCAAGGACTTTCTGGAAATGTCGTATGCCATCTGGACCAATCAGATGAAATCGGCAGATGATCATATCCTGTTGCTGAATGAGGAAGACAAGGGCTTTGGACGTTTCAAGAATCCAAGCTTCAACTTCGATTCGGCTGCCGGCATCATTTATACGGTTGACGTAACCAAGCCTCAGGGTGAGAAGATCCGGATTGAGAGCATGGCTGACGGAACTCCCTTCAGTCTGCAAAAGATATATAAGGTGGCAGTCAATTCCTATCGCGGAAACGGTGGGGGAGACTTGCTGACCAAAGGGGCAGGCATCCCCAAGTCGGAACTGTCCAAACGTATCGTTTTTTCTACGGATAAGGATCTGCGTTACTACCTGATGAAACGCATTGAAGAAGTAAAGACACTCGATCCGAAGCCGTTGAACCAGTGGCGGTTTGTTCCCGAAGAATGGACGCGCCCGGCCATAGAACGAGATTATCAGTTATTATTTGGCAATAAATAAAGAAACCGGTTGATCCGGTAAGTTGAAAGGATGAAGTATATTTCCCGTCACGTACGTATCTGGGCGATCTGCCTGTTGAGCGTGTTTGCCACCTATTATGGGGCAGTCATGCTCTTTGCCCACGTGCACGTGGTGAACGGCGTGATGCTGGTACACTCGCATCCTTTCAATAAGCAACATACTCATGCAGGAGGGCAGGCACTGACCCTGCACTTCCTGTCAACCTTCTCCACAATAGAGCCTGAAATGGCTCATTGGGTCACTCCTGTCTGTCCGGTTTTGTATGTATTGTCCGGCGACATGGATTTGTGGCATGCCGTTTCACCTCATGTGGCGTGTATCCATCTTCGCGCTCCTCCTTCCAGTCTTTTCATTTAAGATTCTGTCAATTATCAGGCCAGGAATGTACTGAAAAGCCTTCAGAAGCCTATGCCAGCCCGCAACCGGACAGCGTTCTGCTGTTAGCCCGGAGTGTGTTCGCATGTTTCTGAACCGCCGGTTGCATTCTTAGTCCGGCCTGTCTTATTTTATGCTTTAAAGAACTTATTTCAATGAAAAGATATACCTTATTATATATAGTAGGTGTGCTGTGCACTTTTATGAATTTATCATGGGCTTATGCCAGCAATCCGGTAAAGGAAGGAAACGTTATTACCGGACATGTGATTGAGAAAGGATCAGAAGCGGGTATCGCTTATGCCACAGTATAAATCGTAGAAACCGGAAAGGGAACGGTGACCAATGATGAAGGTTATTTCCGTTTCAAGGATATTCCTGCGGGAGAATATACCCTGAAAGTACAGATGATGGGTTATGCTACTCAGACAAAGAGGGTGACCGTCAGCAAGGAGTTTACGGTTGACATGCATTTTGTGATGGAAGAAGATGTCATTCAGGTGGATGAGGTGGTTGTTTCTGCCAACCGGAATGAAACCAGCCGCAAGCTGGCGCCTGTGGTGGTGAATGTCATGAATAACCGTCTGTTTGAGATTGTGAATTCTACTGATCTGGCCAAATCGCTCAATTACCAGTCAGGTCTGCGCGTGGAAAACAATTGTCAGAACTGTGGTTTCCCGCAAGTCCGCATCAATGGGCTGGAAGGCCCTTATTCGCAGATCCTTATCAACAGCCGTCCGGTGATGAGCGCCTTGTCGGGTGTATACGGACTGGAGCAGATTCCGGTGAATATGATTGAGCGTGTGGAAGTTGTTCGCGGCGGCGGTTCTGCTTTGTTCGGAGCCAATGCGGTAGGTGGAACCATTAATATTATCACGAAAGACCCCATCAATAATTCATTCCAGGTATCATCAACGATGTCGAATATGAATTCCAAATCGTGGGAGCAGTATGTGGGAGCCAATGCTTCGCTGGTATCTTCTGACAACTCTTACGGGATTGCTCTTTACCAGTCCTATCGTAACCGCAATCCGTATGATGCAGACGGAGACGGATTTTCCGAGCTGGGAAAACTGAATATGAATACTTTCGGTTTGCGTGCCTATTATCGTCCTACGCAGTTCAGCCGCATCAGTCTGGAATATCACACGACAAATGAGTTTCGTCGCGGCGGAAACAAGTTTGATCTTCAGCCGCATGAAACGGATATTACCGAACAGACCAAGCATATCATCAACAGCGGAGGACTGACATACGATGTCTTCTTCCGGGAGTATAAACATAAGCTCTCTATCTACGGTTCAGCACAGCATACGGACCGCAACAGTTACTATGGTGCCGGTATGGATCCGAATGCTTACGGAAGAACGAAGGACCTGACCGTCGTAGGCGGAGCCATGTATGTGGGGAATATGGACAACTGTTTCTTTTCGCCGGCTACTTTTACGGGAGGAATCGAATATCAGTATAATTCCCTGCATGATGTGATGACGGGTTATAAGCGTGATCTGAAACAGGACGTGAAGATTGCCAGCGGATTTGCACAGAATGAATGGAAGATGGAATATTTCACCTTGCTGGCCGGCTTCCGTCTGGACAAGCATAACCTGGTGGACAATGTGATTTTCAGTCCCCGTGTCAATGCACTCTGGAAACCATCCGACCGCCTGCAGGGACGTCTGACCTGGTCTACCGGCTTCCGTGCTCCGCAGGCTTATGATGAAGATCTTCATGTGGCAGCTGTGGGTGGAGAAGCTATGCTGATCAAGCTGGCAGACGGATTGAAACCGGAGAAATCCAACAGCTTCAGCGGCTCGATTGACTGGAGCTTCAATTTCGGACATTTCCAGTCGAACCTGCTGGTAGAAGGTTTCTATACCGCCCTGAACGATGTGTTTTATCTGGAAGCGCTGGGCAAAGATCCGCAGACCGGAACGCAGATCCAGGAACGCCGCAACGGAAACGGTGCAAGAGTGTATGGAGCAAACATTGACTACAAGATCGCTCATGGCCGGGAAGCTGCCCTTCAGCTGGGATTTACCCTTCAGCGCAGCCGCTACACGGAGGCTGTCAGCTGGAGTGATGATCCTGATGTGGCTCCTATTAAGCGTATGCCTCGTACACCGGACTATTACGGATATGTGACTTTCACTTCAGCACCGTTGAAAAACTTTGATTTTTCGGTGTCGGGAGTCTATACAGGAAAGATGATTGTTCCTCACTTTGCCGGGTACATCGAGAAGGACCGTCTGGAGAAAACACCCGATTTCATGGATGTAAACGTGAAGCTGAACTATACGTTCGTTCTGAATGATCATCTGAAACTACAGCTCAACGGAGGCGTGCAGAATATCTTCAATGCTTTCCAGAAAGATCTGGATAAGGGAGGAAGCCGCGACTCCAAATATTTCTACGGACCGACTCAGCCACGTACTTATTTTGTAGGCATCAAGTTCTTCAATTAAGACTTTCTTGAGTCTCAGAGAAAAAGGCTGCCGGCCCCTGGAGGGCAGGTAGCCTTGCTTTTTATTTTCCTTGTAATACGGTCTTCTGACAGAACGGGCTTTTTAAATTTATTCCGTCGAAAAGCTAGGATTTATAAACAGATTATCCTACATTTGCGTAAACAAATTAAATTTTAAAATACTATCAATATGGGAAATGAAGAATTGATCAAGCAGTGTACCGAGAAAGCCATGAACTGGCTGACTCCTGCATACGATGCCGAAACACAGGCAGAAGTAAAACGTATGTTGGAAAATCCGGACAAGACCGAACTGATAGAAGCATTCTATAAGGATCTGGAATTTGGAACAGGTGGTTTGCGCGGTATTATGGGCGTAGGTTCCAACCGCATGAATATCTATACCGTAGGTGCAGCCACACAGGGTTTGTCCAATTATCTGAACAAATGTTTTGCCGGAAAGAAAGATATTTCTGTTGTTGTGGGTCATGACTGCCGTAACAACAGCCGCCTGTTTGCTGAAATCTCTGCAAACATTTTCTCTGCCAACGGCATTAAAGTATATTTGTTTGAAGACATGCGTCCGACACCTGAAATGTCGTTTGCCATCCGTCATCTGGGATGCCAGAGCGGTATTATTCTGACAGCTTCTCACAACCCGAAGGAATACAACGGCTACAAGGCTTATTGGGATGATGGCGCACAGGTATTGGCTCCGCATGACAAGGGTATCATTGACGAAGTGAATAAAGTTGCTTCTGCCAAGGATATCAAGTTTGAAGGAAACAAGGATCTGATTCAGATTATCGGTAAGGAAGTGGATGACGAATACTTGCGTCAGGTACATTCCATCTCGATTGATCCGGAAGTGATCAAGCGTCAGAAAGATCTGAAGATCGTCTATACTCCGATCCACGGAACAGGTATGATGTTGATTCCGCAGTCTCTGAAACTGTGGGGCTTCGAAAATGTTCATTGTGTACCCGAACAGATGGTGAAGAGTGGAGATTTCCCGACTGTAGTTTCACCGAATCCGGAAAATGCCGAAGCATTGACTCTGGCTATCAAGCTGGCGAAGGAAATCGATGCTGATATCGTGATGGCTTCCGACCCGGATGCTGACCGTGTGGGTATGGCTTGTAAGGACAGCAAAGGCGAATGGGTATTGATCAACGGTAACCAGACCTGTCTGCTCTTCCTGTACTATATCATCAAGAACCGCATCGCAATGGGTAAGATGAAAGGCAATGAGTTTATCGTGAAGACAATTGTAACTACTGAACTGATCAAAGCTGTTGCCGACAAGAACCATATCAAGATGTTGGACTGCTATACCGGTTTCAAATGGATCGCACGTGAAATCCGTCTGCGTGAAGGTAAGGAACAGTATATCGGCGGCGGTGAAGAAAGCTACGGCTTCCTGGCTGAAGATTTCGTTCGCGATAAAGATGCTGTTTCTGCTTGTTCTTTGCTGGCAGAAATCTGTGCCTGGGCCAAGGATCAGGGCAAGACATTGTATGACGTGCTGATGGATATCTATGTAGAATACGGATTCTCCAAAGAAGTGACCGTCAATGTAGTTAAACCGGGCAAGAGCGGTGCTGACGAAATCAAGGCCATGATGGACAACTTCCGTGCTTGTCCTCCGAAAGAACTGGGCGGTTCAAAGGTTGTTCTGGTAAAAGATTACAAGACACTGACTGCTACCGATGGAGAAGGAAAGGCTACTCCGCTGGATATGCCGGAACCGTCGAATGTACTTCAGTTCTTCACGGAAGACGGAACCAAGATTTCTGTTCGTCCGTCAGGTACAGAACCGAAGATCAAGTTCTATATGGAAATTAAAGGTGAAATGCATTGTCCGAAATGCTATGCCGGAGCAAACGCTGATGCCATGGAAAAGGTTGAAGCTATCAAGAAGTCTCTGGGTATCTGAGAGGACAGATGAAGATAAACTGACAGAAGGCCGTCCGGAAAGTTCCGGGCGGCCTTTTTTTGAATTCCTGAGTGCTGAAAAAAACGCTTCGGCGTTTGGGGTTGAATGCCGAAGCGTTTTTTTAAAATATCGAAACGTTTTAAAAAAAGCCCGCGGGCTTATTGGACGAAATTCCAGACTGCTTCTGAAATGGCTGCAATCACTCCGGCTGTTGCCGGAGCATCCTCTTCGGAGTTTTTGACGAACACCGCCAGACTGTACCGGCTGCCGTCAGGAAGAAGGAAGAAACCGATGTCATTGATTCCGATGATTTGTCCTTGTGCATTGCAGTCTCCTGTACCGGTCTTATGCCCGATGACTGCCTTTCCGGAAGGAATCGGTTTCACCAGTCTGTCTTTTCCTGTTTCACATTCGGTCAGTGTCTGTCGGATGAATTGCCGGTCAGATGGCCGGAAAAGTTCCCGGGTCTGAAAAATTTCAAGCAGCCGGGCAGCTTCGAGCGGGGTTGTCCAGTTGTCGTAGGAACGGTTCAGATTGACATGCATGTCATCTTCAGTAGCCGTAATGGAGAAATGGCTGCATCCCAGTGAACGGATGTACCGGTCTGTTTCCTGTGGTCCTCCGGTAAGCCGGAACAGGATGTCACAGGCATTGTTGTCGCTTTGCTGGAGTGTGTATTTCAGCAGTTCGCGGACGGACAGGGAACAGTTTCCCTGCGGATAGCGGTCGCGTAACGGGCTGTAGGTATCAGGCTTTAAATCCTCCGGAGTGATGTAAAGGACAGTGTCCAATGACAGGTGACGGGTTTCCAGCCAGTGGGTAACAGCCAGCGCCTGATGAAACTTGAAGACACTCATCAAAGGGTAGGGACGGTCGTTGTTGATGCTCAGGGTATCCTGTCCGTTCCAGATGAAGGCAACGCCCACCTGAGCTTTACAGGAATGAATGATTGCCTGAATTTGTTCTTTTAGCAGTGTAAGGTCTTTTTCCTTTTGTGAGAAAGCGGACAGAACAGGCAGCAGACTGACGAGCAGCAGAATAATTCTTTTCATGATGAAATAAAATCTTTGCGGGTTATTGGAAAATAGATCCTTGCAAAGGTAACACTTTCCCCGACCGGATCTGACAGGGAAAGTGCAGTTTTTCATTCATGGCTTTATTCTTTTTCCGGAAGAATGGTTTTGCGGTGCTTTAACACCTCGGCATCGATGTAGAATACGGTTTCTTCAGCCAGGTTGTTGATGTGGTCTCCGGCTCTTTCAAGCTTGCGGAAGATACCGGACACTTCCAGACACAGACGGATGGATTCCGGGTGTTCGGTGGCATAAGCCGTCAGCCGGTCCAGGGCCTTCTGGTTGATCTGGTCAAGCGTTTCGTCTTTGTCGAAGACGGATTTCGCCAGCCCGATGTCCTGCCGCTGCAAGGCTTCATAAGTGGTGTTCAGCATGGAGAGCACTGTGTCGTACATATCTTCCAGCTGAAGGTCGGCAAACAGGATTTTGTTCTCCGGTTTCAGTTCAGTCCGGATCACAAAGCGGGCAATACTTTCGGCATAATCGCCGATGCGTTCCAGATTGTTGTTGATCTTCAGCATAGCCAGGGCAAAACGGAGATCGACGGCTACCGGATTATAGAGGGCGATGAAGTCCTCGATGTCACTGTCGATTTTCAGTTCGAAGGCATTGACGCGTTTTTCACGCGAAATCACTTTGTCGGCCAGTTCCTGGTCGGCGTTTAATACGGCATTATATGCATTATCCAGTTGCTGGTAGACCAGCTTCCACATTTCCTTGACTTCCCGCTGGATATTCTGAAGTTCGTTTTCTACAAATTTCACCATAATTGCTTCTAATAAAGTTGAATGTTTCCGGACGTTTATCCGAAACGTCCTGTAATATAGTTCTGGGTAGCCTCCTTGTCCGGATGGGTAAAGATTTTCTTGGTATCTCCGTATTCCACCATTTCGCCCAGATAGAAGAAGGCTGTTTTGTTGCTGACGCGGGCTGCCTGCTGCATGCTGTGCGTGACGATAATGATGGTCGTCTGCTGGCTGAGTTCGCAGATCAGTTCCTCGATCTTGGCCGTAGAAATCGGATCCAGGGCAGACGCCGGTTCGTCCATCAGCAGGACAGATGGCTCGACGGCCATGGCACGGGCAATACACAGTCTTTGCTGTTGTCCGCCGGAGAGTGCATAGGCTGATTCCTTCAGCTTGTGTTTCACTTCGTTCCAGAGTGCAGCTCCCTTCAGGGCTTCTTCTACCCGGTGGCAGATAAACTCTCTGTCTTTTACACCGTTGACCCGCAGACCGTAGGCCACGTTTTCGAAAATACTCTTCGGAAACGGATTCGGACGCTGGAATACCATGCCGACATCCTTACGCAAGGCATCTACGTCGACCGACTTGTCGTAAATGTTTTTTCCGTCAATCCGGATTTCGCCTGTGAGCCGTGTTCCCGGAATCAGATCGTTCATGCGGTTGAACAGGCGCAGGAAGGTGGATTTTCCACATCCGGAAGGACCGATGAAGGCGACAACTTCATTGTTCGGAATCGCGATATTGACATGCTTCAGTGCATGAAAGTCGCCGTAATGGAAATCTACGTTGATGGCTTCTATCTTGTTCATATCAGAGGTGCGTATTATTTTTGTTTTAGTTTGTTTTCAAAGAACTTCCGGATGCTGTTGGCTGCCAGGTTCATCAGCAGTACGATCAGAATCAGCACGAAAGCGGTTCCGTAGGCAATGGGCATCTGTGCTTCGATGTCCGTTCCGCTGGTTGCCACCACGTAAAGGTGGTAGGGGAGAGCCATACACTGGTCGAAGATACTGTCGGGCAGTTTCGGCAGAAAGTAGGCGGCACAGGTAAAAAGGATCGGTGCTGTTTCGCCGGAAACGCGGCCCAGTGACAGAATCAGTCCTGTGATGATGCGGGGCATCGCCATCGGGAGCAATACGTTCCAGATGGTCTGGGCTTTGGTTGCTCCCAAAGCGAGACTTCCTTCGCGGAAGCTGTCGGGAAGGTCTTTGAAGGCTTCTTCCGTGGTACGGATCACGATGGGGAGGGCCAGCAGCCCCAGTGTGAGGGAGCCTGCCAGAATACTGTCTCCGAAATCCAGCCAGTTGACAAAGAAAGCCATTCCGAACAGTCCGAATACGATGGACGGGATGCCGGACAGGTTGTTCGTCATCATTCGGATGAAGCGTACCAGTTTTCCATCCTTTGCATATTCGTTCATGTAGATGCCGCTCATCACGCCTGTCGGGAAAGCGAAAAGAGCACTTCCTGCCATCAGGCAGCATGTTCCGAATATGGCGGGCCAGATTCCTCCTTTAGTCATTCCGTCAGAAGGTGCCTGGGAAAGGAACTCCCAGTTGATGACTCCGATTCCCTTCACGATGATAAATCCCAGGATGAAGAACAGAAGGGCTGCCACTCCGTAGCTGAGCAGCCGGAAGCAGCCGAATGCTGTCTGCTGGATGATATGCTTTCGCCGGTTGTAGGATGAATTGGGTTGAATAGCCATGACTTTAATGCTTGTTTTTATTGCGTGCGGAAACCAGTTCCACGCAGGAATTAATGATCAGGGTAATGAAAAACAGGATGACTCCCAGCAGGAAGAGCGCCTGATAGTGGGCACCGCCGGCAGGAGCTTCCCCGAGTTCGGCCGCAATGGTAGCCGGAATGGTTCGCAGAGGTTCCAGGAGGCTGGCAGGCATTACGGCGGCATTGCCCGTCACCATCAGTACAGCCATGGTTTCGCCAATAGCACGTCCGATGCCTAGCACAACTCCCGAAGTGATTCCCGAAATGGAAAACGGGATGACTACTTTATAAATGGTCTGCCATTGTGTTGCTCCCAGAGCCAGACTGGCTTCCCGCATGGAGCGCGGACAGCTTCGCATGGCGTCTTCGGCTACGGTAATAATGGTAGGCAAGGCCATGATGGCCAGTACAAGGCTGCCTGCCAGTCCGGATTCCCCGACGGGCAGGTGAAAAGTGTGTTGCAGGAAGGGAACAATGACTGCCAGCCCGAAAAATCCGTAGACTACCGACGGAATGCCGTTCAGCAGTTCGATGACAGGCTTCAGAAACTTTCTCATTTCCGGCGAGGCAACCTCTGCCAGATAAATGGAAACTGCCAGTCCGAAGGGCAATGCGATCAGAATGGCAAAGAAACTGACCCAAAGCGTTCCTCCGATCAGCGGAAGAATACCGAAGATAGGAGAGGGGGTGGCCGTAGGAAACCATTCGGTACCCAGCAGGACATCCTTGACCGGAATCGTTTCGTCCTTAATTAGATGAAGTTTGTTTGTGTAGGGCTTGACCAGTACTTCCGGGATGAAAGCGATGATACCCGGGTTTTGTTCTACCTGTTCCGTGATCTTTTCTCCGGCACGTTCGTATTCCGCGCCCAGTTCTGCTTCGGTATATAGCTTGTCCAGATCTTCCAGACGGAACACCTTGACCGGAAGATCCGGGCCTCCCACTTCCTTCCAGTTGGTAATTTCTTCATCAAACAGGTTCTTGATTTCCTGTGCACTCAGGGAACTGACCGGATTCTGAGGATTCAGCGCCAGCACATAACCTTTGTCTACGATCGGGTTGCCGAACAGTCCGACTGCTTCCTTGAAGAGAAATCCGATGATGAGCAGTATGGCGGCGCTTGTCGTGAAGCCGCTGACCGTGAGGATGCGGCGAACCAATATATCAATCCATTTTTTCATGGGCAGAGGAATTATTGTTGAACAGAATTCGTGATGGGAATGAAACCGATATTCAAGGTCTTGTCCTGACCGGCAGCCGACTGGATAAAGTCGATGAACGGACGGACGCGGGCTTCGTTGGCCTTGTCATAATAATAATACAGGGGGCGCACCACCGGATAAGTCTTGCGGACAGCGTTCTCTACCGAAGGATATACATAGGTACGTCCCTGGTCGTAGGATACGGCCAGAGCCTTGACATACGGATTCAGATAAGCAAGTCCCACGTAACCGATTGCTCCTTTGGTCTGACGGACTGACTGGATGATGGCACCGGTAGCAGGCATGGACAGAATGCTGCTCATGTAATTTTTGTTGCCGAGAACACTTTCCTTGAAGAATTCGTACGTGCCCGAGGACGTCTCCCGGGAATAGACTACAATTTTTGCGTCAGAACCTCCCACCTCTTTCCAGTTGGTGATCTTTCCGCGGAAGATCGCTTCGAGCTGTTCGCGGGTCAGTTGCTTCACCGGATTGTCCGGATGTACGATAATAGCCAGTGCATCATAGGCTACGATGACCTCACAGGGTTCGTGATGCGACTGTTTCATCTTCAGTTTTTCACTGAACTTGATGCGTCGTGAAGCCATGGCCAGATCGGTGGTTCCGTCCATGAGTGCGGAGATTCCTACACCGCTTCCTCCTCCCGTTACGGTTATGGTGGCCTGCGGATTTAGTTTCATATACATTTCAGCCAGCTCCTGTGTCAGCGGTAACACCGTATCGCTTCCTTTGATGCGCTGGGCAGACAATATGGCCGGGGTGCAGAACAGAAGCAGTGAAATCAGGAACCGAAAATCTTTCTTTTTCATGTTTCGATGGTATCTTCTTGTTTAAAAACCTTTTTGGAACGGCAAAGTTACGGCTTTGCAGCCGAAAAGGATGTTACAAAGCTGTTACAAGAATGATACAATCTTTTTGCGGGATTTCGTCCGCTCTGGAAAGATGCTTCAGTTGGAAAAGGCTTTCTCAACGAAGGCTTTAACCCGAAGGGTATATTCTTCGGGATAGTTCAGGTAAGAGACAGCATGTGCTGTCTGGGGGACGATCCATAAATCTTTGGGTGCGGGTTTGGCCTCATATACCTTATAAACCATTTGTGTGGGCACGAAGTCATCGTCTTCGCCGTGGATAAAGAGCATAGGCTGACGGCACTTCCGTACCTGTTCCAGTGCCGAAGCTTCCTGGAAATTCCATCCCCGTGTGAGATCACACAGCCAGCTGGCTGTATAAAGCAGCGGGAAAGCCGGAAGGTGAAACTGTTCTTTCAATTCCTTTTTGAACTGATCCCATACGCTGGTATAGCCACAGTCTTCGACGAAACAGTCCACATAGGCTGGCAGCTTTTCTCCGGATACCATCATGGTCGTTGCTGCCCCCATTGAAATGCCGTGGACGACCATTTGCAGGGAATCGCCAAACAGGGCAGGGGCCGTATCAATCCATTGGATGACGTCTTTCCGGTCAAGCCATCCCATCTGAAAATCTTCACCCTCGCTCAGTCCGCTGTACCGGAGATCCGGAATGAGGACGTTATAATCCAGAGAGTGATTGTAGAGATAACCAATCTGAAAGATCCGGATGGCATTGTCCGTGTAGCCATGTACAATGACTGCCGTCCGGCGCGAAGGATGTGAAGCGTAAGCATAATAGGCATGCAGACGAATTCCGTCGGGAGCCGTAATGAACGTATCCTTCAGTGCATGATGCTGTTGCAGGCTGTCCACCCAGGGTTTCAGCTGCGGATAATTCTGCATCATGTATTCCATGGATCCTTGCAGATCCTTTCCCCGGTTTTCAGGCCGCAGGGAATAATTCAGCATGTAGAGACTTCCCCCCGTAAGCGTACCGATCAGGGCGAGCAATACAATGCAGGAGATGGTGAGAGCTTTCTTTTTCATAGCTGGCGGTTCCAGATATCCCATGAACCGAAGGCTTGCAGCAATAACATTTCAAGCCCGTTTTTCACGACGGCTCCCTGATCGGAACCTTTCTTCATGAAGAGAGTGGTATCGGGATTATAAAGCAGGTCATAAAGCAAATGTTGCGGAGTCAGGCATTCATACGGGATTTCCGGGCACTTGTCTGCCTGAGGATACATACCTACCGGAGTACAGTTGACGATAACCTTATATTCTGCCATGATTTCCGGAGTCAGTTCTTCGTAGGTCACTGTATTGGCATCGTGGCGGCTTCGTGAAACAAACAGCGTTTCCAGTCCCAGCTGTTGAAGTCCGTGATTGATGGCTTTCGACGCTCCTCCGGTTCCCAGGATCAGCGCTTTCTTATGAAACGGTTCCAGCAGCGGTTCGATGGATTGGGTAAAGCCGAGAAGATCGGAATTATAGCCGATCAGTTTCCGCTTGCCTTTTGTCTGAACCAGTTTAATCACGTTAACCGCTCCGATGGCTTCAGCATCCTTGTCCAGTTCGTCTAGGTAAGGAATGACCTTCTCCTTATAAGGAATGGTGACATTCAGTCCTGCCAGATTCGGGTTGGCTGCCAGTACTTTGGGAAAGTCTTCAATGGTAGGAATTTCAAAATTGACATATTCTGCGTCAATGTTTTCAGAATGAAACTTTTCGTTGAAAAAGTTCTTGGAAAACGAATGTCCGAGCGGAAAACCGATTAAACCGAATTTTTTCATAATAAGATTTTTTATTTTGTTGCGAAATAAAGGGTACAGATACCCAGTGTGAGTCGTTTGAAAGACACCTGGCTGAAACCTGCTTTGCGGATGATCTTCTGCATGACTTCTCCTTGCGGGAAAGCCTTGATGGATTGGGGCAAATAGGTATATGCACTCCGGTCTTTGGATAACAATTTACCCAATGTCGGGATGACGGCTTTGGAATAGACGGCATAAAGCTGTTTCATCGGGAAGTAGTCCGGTTCAGAAAGTTCCAGAATGACCAGATGCCCTCCCGGCGTCAGGACGCGGTACATTTCCTGCAGTCCCCGGTCGAGATCTTCGAAGTTTCGGATGCCGAAAGCTACGGTTATGGCATCAAAGCGGTTTTCGGGGAATGAGAGTTTTGTGCAGTCTTCCCTCTGAAAAGAGATGCTTTTCTCCAGTCCTTCTCGTTTCACCTTCTCGCGTCCCACGTTCATCATTCCTTCCGAAATATCCGTGCCGATCAGTTCTTCTGGCTGTAGCGTCCGGCAAGCCTGTATGGCGAAATCTCCGGTTCCTGTGGCGACGTCCATGATATGCTGTGGTGCGAAGGGCTTGAGCAGGGCAATGGCTTTCTTGCGCCAGCTCTTGTCGATGTTCCATGAAAGGGCATGGTTGAGTTTGTCGTAGGCAGGAGCGATGTTGTTGAACATTTTTTCTACCTGTTCAGCTTTGCTTTCGTTTCCGTCGTAAGGCTTTATTTCTTCTTGGGGATAATTCATTGTGATGGAACAATTGGAAAAAGAAGGATGAGGCCGGGAAAGTGATTCCCGGGTCTTATCCTTGTCTTGGCTTATTTATTTAGTCAAATAGTCTGTTACATTCTTTTCGATGCGTTCAGCGATGTTTGCTGTGTCAGCTTTCACAAAGGTTTCGCCTGTGATATGCTCATACAGTTCAATGTATCTGTCGCTGATGGAAGAAACGATTTCCGGAGTCATTTCAGGAACCTGCTGTCCTTCTTTTCCCTGGAATCCGTTGGCCATCAACCATTCACGTACGAACTCTTTGGACAGCTGTTTCTGAGGTTCTTCTTTTTCGAAGCGTTCCTGATAGCCTTCCAGATAGAAGTAACGGCTTGAGTCTGGTGTATGGATTTCGTCCATGAGGTAGATTTCTCCATTGTGCTTACCGAATTCATACTTGGTATCTACCAGAATCAGGCCACGTTCTGCAGCCATTTGTGTTCCGCGTTCGAACAATGCCAGAGTGTATTTTTCCAGCGTTTCGTATTCTTCCGGAGTAGCGAGTCCCTTAGCCAGGATTTCTTCTTTGGAGATATCCTCATCGTGCATACCCATTTCGGCTTTGGTCGTCGGAGTGATAATGGGGTGAGGGAACTTTTCGTTTTCACGCATACCTTCGGGCAGACGGACACCGCAGATTTCGCGAACGCCGCTTTTATAAGCACGCCATGCACTTCCGCAGAGGTATCCGCGAACAATCATTTCTACCGGGAATCCCTGGCACATTACGCCGACAGTAACCATCGGGTCGGGAGTAGCCAGTTTCCAGTTCGGACAAATGTCAGTAGTTGCGTCCAGAAATTTGGCTGCGATCTGGTTCAGCATCTGTCCTTTGTATGGAATTCCTTCCGGCAGAACAACGTCGAATGCCGAGATACGGTCGGTAGCAACCATTACTAACTTTTCATCACCGATGTTGTAAACATCACGAACTTTACCATGGTACACACTTTTCTGTCCCGGAAAGTGATAATCTGTTTTTGTTAAAGCTTTGCTCATTTTTTCTTTATTTAGATGAATGATTCTCTTTTTCAAATTTCTCGTATGCTTCGACTATCTGTGTCACGAGCTTGTGACGGACTATGTCTTTTTTGTTCAGTTCGATGAAACTGATTCCTTTTACATTCTTCAGAATCTTGATGGCCTGTACCAGACCGGAAGTCTGTGAGGCCGGCAGGTCGATTTGTGTCATATCTCCGGTAACGATCATTTTGGTGTTCATACCCATACGTGTAAGGAACATTTTGATCTGTTGGGGAGTGGTGTTTTGCGCTTCATCCAGAATAACGACAGCGTCGTTCAGTGTGCGGCCGCGCATGAAGGCGAGTGGAGCAATCTGGATGACATTCAGTTCCATGTATTCTTTCAGCTTGGCTGCCGGGATCATGTCTTCCAGGGCGTCGTAAAGAGGTTGCAGGTACGGATCGATTTTTTCTTTCATATCTCCCGGCAGGAAGCCGAGTTTTTCACCTGCTTCCACTGCAGGACGGCTGAGGATGATTTTTTTGATTTCCTTGTTTTTGAGAGCTCTTACAGCCAGTGCGATGGCGGTATAAGTCTTTCCTGAACCGGCCGGACCGATAGCGAAGATCATATCGTTCTTTTCAAACTCTTTGACGAGCTTCTGCTGGTTTTCACTTCTTGGCATGATGGGCTTGCCGGTTACGCTGAAAACAATGACATCGCCTGCATTTTCTACTCTCGGTTTCTTTCCTTTAATAATGTCCAGAAGGGTTTCTTCGTTCAGGGAATTGTATTTCACGCAATGTTTTTCCAGCGAGAGGACAGCTTCCTCAAAAGCGCATAACTCCTCTTCGTCTCCCATAACCTTGATGACATTTCCTCGTGCCACAATTCTCAGTTTGGGGAACAATGCCTTGATCATTTGCATGTTGGTGTTGTTTACACCATAAAAAACTACAGGATCTACGTCCTCCAGTACGATATGCTTTTCTATCATTCTGTTATTTCTGCTTCGTATAGGTTTTTAAATTCCCTGCAAATTTAATCATTCCTTTTGATAGAAAACAGGAAAGAGGAAAGAAAATTTGAAAAGACAGATAGGATGAAGATTATCAGAAAGATATATCCGGGAGTGAGAAAAAGGTATGAAAAAAAAGCTTCAAATGCTTGCACAGGTCGAAAACTCCGTTTATCTTTGCACCGCGTTTGAGAGAAAACGCTTCCACAAAGAAAGTATTGGAAGTTTGGGTGAGTGGCTGAAACCAGCAGTTTGCTAAACTGCCGTACGGGTAACCGTACCGGGGGTTCGAATCCCCCAGCTTCCGCGATAAATCAAGTGAATATGAATTGCTGAACTCTCGTAAATTTATATATTTACGAGAGTTTTTTTGTTTTATAATGTAAGATTTGCCGGAAACGTCCTGTAATTTTTCTCTCTTTATCCGGTCGTTATTCCAGTTTCTTCAGGACAAAATAAAAGTTCCACCAGCAGAAAACAAAAGTTCCACTAGGATAAAATAAAAGTTCCACCAGCACGATACAAAAGTTTCTTCAAGACGAAACAGCTGAATCGTCTGTATCATGCCGGTGATTTGTCCTTTCGATGCCGGGAAATTGTCCGGTCGGAGAAGCGCAGTTCACAAATCAATTGACGAAGAATCCCGAAAAGAGTATCTCATGGATAGGTTTCTCTGAAAAAGCAATATCTTTGCAGATGTGATTTTTATATCTTGACTCAATGAATGTGAAACATATCCTCGGCCTTTCCTTTTGCACGTTGCTGCTGATCATTCTTTTTCAGCAGGCAGGTGTGTGGTTTGCCTACCATACTCAGATGCAGAAGACGGAAGCTGTTCTGGCCTCAAGTTTTAAAGAAACCTTTATACTGGTGACGGATGCACAGGTAAATCGTCTGCCTTATGCGGAAGGAACACTGACGCACATGGTGTATGCTCCCGACAGCCTGCGTCTGAATGATGAAGACCGTCAGTTTTATTATGCAGAGCAGACTTCAGTAGTCTTACAGGATGGTTACGGACTGCCGGAGACCTCACTTGATTCGATCCGTCTGACGTTAGGCCGTATATTGGAGAATGAAAGAGTGGAGGGAAGTATCTATATCCGTAAACTGGATGCAGCGACGGGGCAGACCTTGCAGACTTCTCCTGCCGGAATCGCATTACCCGATCAGGAAGGAATCGGTGTGCTGACTTCGCCCCGTGCCTTTCTGCATCAGGGGAAAGGAATTGCCGTAGAAGCTATTGTGGATCAACAATATTTTGATCATCCGTCGAATCTGTTGTTTCCCGGACTGACTTTTCTTATTGCCGTTCTGCTGACAGGAACCATTGCCCTGCGTATGCGCTTGCTGCAAAACTTGCGGCATGATGTCGAACGTCAGTGTGAAGATTTTTATCGCCTGGCCGAACAGATGGCTAAACCTGTCCGGAAGATGGAGACCTATTTGCATGCATCCTGCTGGGCAGAAGCCCGTGAACAGGGGCAGCAGGTACTGGCAGATACGGAAGCTACGCTGATCCGTGCCAAACAGGAGCATGCACGTCTGCGTTCACACCGCTTTGTGTGGTTGCATCGGTTGTCGTGGAGTATGATACCGCTGGCATTCATTCTGCCTGCACTCTGGGGTAAATACATTTACAGTGAGCAGTGGCAAATCATGAACCATGAGGTGCAGGTATGCTTTGAAGAGGCTTTTGTGGAAGAAAATGACTTGCGCCATATCCGCTCGCTGGATGTGAACCATCTGCGGGGAACCCGTAAGTCGTTTATAACTGGGATGACAGATTATTTTCGTTATCAGACCGATTCTCTGACTTCCGTCCTGTATCGGAAAACGACCGATGAAAACGACAGTGTTATATATGTTCCTGCTACTCCGACTTCCATCAATGGAATTTATGTATCCCGCAAGTCGATGGACCTGAGTGAGGGGATTCGTCTTTACCGGGCCTATGGTACACAGCAGTTAATCAATGAACGGCCTGTTGCTGTTCCTCCTGATATGTCGCGCATGGATTCGCTGTTTCATTCCTTTTTGTCTGAGGCTGGCCTGAATGTACGGAGCGGTGTCCGCATGCTGCGTCCTGCCGCGGATCAGGTAATCAGTCAGACTGGTGATGCCAGTATTCAGCGGGGCAGTTTTGTTACAACTCCCTTGCGCCTTACGGAAGACGCTTCTGAATGTGTGCAGGGAGTGGTTCCCGGTTCGGTAATGACTGTCATTCATTCGGTGTGGTATCTGTTTCTGCCTCTGGGAATGGTCTTTGTATTCTGTTTGCTGTGTATTGTCCTGTTGTGGCGTGCCTGGAGACAGCAACGCAGGCTGGAGCAGTTCCGGAAGGATTTCACTTATTCGATGATTCACGATATGAAGTCACCTTTGCAGACGATTCTGATGGGGACTCAAATGCTGGAAAGTGGCAGACTGGCTGACAAACCTGAGAAAATGGAAAAGATAGGTCAGGCGATGAACGACGAATGTATCCGCTTGCTCACTCTTTCGGGGCGTGTGGTCATGTTGACTGAAATAGAGCGTGGCGAACTGCAGCTTCATCCGGTTCGTATGGCCATATTGCCGTTGTTCAATGATCTGGTGACGAAGTTTCGGCTGAAGGCTTCCAAGCCTGTGGAGTTCGATGTCGTATGTTCTGAAGATCTCCGGGTTACGGCCGATCCCTTCTGCCTGCAGGAGGTCCTGTCCAATCTGGTGGACAATGCCTTGAAGTATTCCGGAAAGGAAGTGCGCATCCGGCTTTCGGCAGAAGTTGCTGCCGGTGGTGTCCTGCAAATAAAGGTAGGAGATAACGGTATCGGTATTCCTCAGAATCAGCAGATGAAGATTTTCAACCGGTTTGAACGTGTCGCCTCCGGAAGCCATACTACCGGAGCTTCGGGCTTTGGTCTGGGATTGAACTTTGTCTGGCAGGTCGTACAGTTGCAGGGCGGCACCATCTCTGTGAAAAGTACGGAAGGCAGTGGCAGTGAGTTTACGATCTCCTTACCGCTTTGATATGACGGCAGGCAGGAACCGAAAGAAAACGGGCAGGTGCCTGTAAAAAGAAGCAGAGACCATCTCTGATTAGAGACAGTCTCTGCTGAAGTTCTGTTATGTCTGTCACGGGAGTGTTCCGTGGATCTTATTTGGCAAATAAGCCGTCAACAGGGATTACATTTTCCTTGCTGTCTCTTACTTCCATTTTGAGCATACCGCCGTTGCTGTCAAAGTATCTTACCTCTATCGGATGATATCCTTTGGCTAAGGCTTTCTGGCCGATGACTTCGCGGGGACCGTGAGGACCGTCGTTGTCTATAACCGGATCACCGTCGATGACCAGCGTACTGCCGTCGTCGGAAGTCAGGGCAAACGTATAGATACCATCTTCCGGAACGTTGATGAATCCCTTGATGACAAGGCCGATATTTCCTTTTGCTTCTGCAGGTATGGAAACTTCAGTCACATTGTAGCTGCCTTTCCTGGAGGCTTTGTCTATGTCTGCACATTTGTTGCCCTTAAAGTCATACCATACGGCTTCAAGTCCTTTTCCGGCCGGAGTTTCGGATGAGGCCGGTGAGAACTCGCCTTTTATGAACTTGGTAGTAAAGGTATCACATGGTTTGCCGTTGGCACGGAAGGTACGGAAAGTAAACTCAGTTGTTTCAGTAACTTTCAGATTACCGTCGTATTTGGGCGAGTTCAGTGTGGGAACACTTCCGTCGGTTGTGTAATGGATTTCCGCACTGGGATCCATGCATGAAATCTTCACTTCACCTTCACCTATGAATACATTGGTCTTATAGAAACCTTCCAGATCCGGAATGCGGTAATTTACGTTCATCACGTTCAGGCGTTCAAACTGACCGGAAAGTCTGTTCTTGAATCCATCCCAGTCTTTCTGTTTGGGATCACTCCATCCTAATTCAGCGATGGCCAACATACGCGGAGCAGCCATGTACTGCATACGTTCTCTTGAAGGAATCCATTCGCACCAGATATTTCCCTGTACGCCGAGTACCTGATTGATCAGTTCGGGCTGCTGTTCAAATTCAGCCGAAGGATCGTAGTTGTAGATGTTGGGCAGTGATTTTATATCCTGTTCATAGTCGAGATAGAACTGAGAGTTAGGAGTAAAGATGATATGATTGCCCTGAGATGTTGTTTTCATCGGAGCATCCTTGGCCCATGTACGCCACCACATTACGGTTGCAGTCTTTGAGAGTCCTCCTTCAAGAATTTCATCCCATCCGATCATATCCTTGCCCTGGGAATTGAAGAAGGCTTCCATTTCGTGGATGAACCATGACTGCAATTCTTCTTCTGACTTCAGGTTCTTTTCGCGGATGCGTTTCTGGCAGTCCGGACATTTCTTCCAGTTTGTTTTTTCAACTTCGTCCCCGCCAATGTGAATGTATTTGTAGGGGAACAGGGGGATGATTTCGCTGTATACGTTTTTACAGAACTCAAGAGCAGATTCCTTGCCCGGACATACCGGAGAAGAGAATGTGGTTCCCCAGCCTGTGGTCTTGAAGCATGATACACCGTCGTAGTTGCTTACTGCGGCAAGCATGTGGCCCGGCATGTCAATTTCCGGAATGACGTCGATTCCTCTGACCTGTGCATACGATACGATTTCCTTGATGTCATCCTGGGTGTAGAATCCGCCATAGAGTGTATCGCCCTCAACGACTCTGATTTTTTCTTCCGGGATGAGGTAGTCTGTGTTGTCATTCTTTTTGGCCAGCTCCAGACAGGTCTTGTCATGTGAGTTGTATTTTCTCCATGCTCCTTTTTCGGTGAGAAGAGGATATTTTTTTATTTCCACACGCCATCCCTGGTCGTCTGTCAGATGCCAGTGGAATTTGTTCATCTTATACAGTGCCATCAGATCCAGCAGTTCCTTCACTTCGTCTTTATCGTAGAAATGGCGGGATACATCGAGCATCAGTCCTCTCCAGCCAAATCTCGGGCTGTCCTTTATTTCAACGGCGGGGATGGCCCATTCCATATTGCTGACAACTTCTTTGCTTTCAATGCCTGATGGCAACAGCTGACGGAGAGTTTCTATACCGTAAATTACACCGGCATAGGAGCTTCCGGATATAGATACGGAATTCTTTGTAGAGACAAAACTGTAGCTTCCTTCTTTTCCGGAATCTGCCAGAGAGAGATTGATGTCACCTTTTCCTTCGGTTACAGAGAACTGGTAGCCGGTAGATTTACTTAGAATGCTTACGAGATAATCGGCAGCAGGGATCAGGCTTTTGTCTGTTACCCCTATTGTACATTTCTCGGGCAGGACGAATGCTGAACTGGTTTCGACAATACTGTTGGGAAGCGGAATGATGGATATTTCCTTGACTTGCGTCAATGTGCTGTTACATGCACTGAGGAATACAGCACCGGCAAACCCAAGTACCGTAATCCAGCCTTTGTAGCTTTTTTTCATGGTAGTAAATTATTTAAAATGATTGTTTATTACTGACAAAGGTAAATATTATATGTTGATTAGCCAAAGTCTTCCTGATTCTTTCCGGAAGTAATAGCAAGAATAGTTCCTGAGAGTGCTTGTACATTGGGGATTTGTGTTGCTGGTCTGCCTTGTCAGAATGGAATTATGCACTCATTGAACATCGGGGAATTGCGAATAAAAAAGCAGTGGTCTGTCTGGATGAAAACAAACTCCAGTCCTGAACCTGTTATGTGCTGGCTGTACAGGCAGGACTGGAGAATGAATTCTGTTTAGATGATTCTGATTGTTTTCCTATGACTGGTTGGATTCGTTGATTTCTTTCTGCAACAGATTTCTGATGATTTCAGTTACCTGGGCAATGGGGATGATACCGGTGTCGAATGTGATATGGTAGTTTCGGGAATCTCCCCATTGCAGGCCGGTATAATGGAAGTAGTGATCACTTCGCGATTTATCCGTTGAGGCAATGATATCCGGAGCTTTTGCTGCCGGTATACCATACTCGGCAACGGCTCTGCTGATCTTATGAGGCATGTCGGCATACAAAAAGATGCTGATAGTATTGGGACGGTTCTTCAGAATATAGTTGGCACATCTTCCGACGATGACACAAGGCTTCTCGGAGGCAATGCGGCGGATAATCCGACTTTGGGTAACAAACAAGGCGTCATCATAAGAAAGGCTTTTGTCCAAAGGGGCTTCATAGTCCTGGAGAATCATCTGGTAAAGCAGGGAACTGGGCAGTTTCTGCTCATTTTGTGAGATAAATTCTTCGCTGAAATGACTTTCCTGTGCGGCCAGGGTGATTAGTTCCTTGTCGTAGAAAGCAATGCCCAGTTGTCTGGCCAGTTGTTCTCCTGCCTGATGGCCGCCACTTCCATATTCGCGGGATATGGTGATAACCCAGGGAAAGTGTTCTGTTCCGTTTGCAGAGGGAACTTCGTGTGTGGTTTCACTTGAGAGCCATTGGCGGATGAAGGCAAGCCGGGGCATGATCAGACGGACAAAAGGACCCGTGATGAGTGCTGCGATGATAGTGCCTTCCCGTACTCCCTCAATACGTCCTGACAAACTCCATGAACAAAGGAGGGCTACGCACACCAGGGTTACGTCGAAGCAGATCTTGATGGTTCCGAAATCTTTTTTTAGGCGTAAAGTCGCAAACTGGATCGTGTATTCTGCGCTGATCATGGTTACATTGGCAATTACTTCCAGGCAGATTCCTAATGCCAGAATCAGGCAGCCGATAACCAGTGAGATAATCTTGACATAATAGGCGTCAGGATTATAGCTCGCAGTGGCCCACATGGTCAGGTCAGTAAAAAAGGAGAGTACAAATGCTACGGGAAATTGCATGAGCAATTCCATTTTCCGTTCCATGATTCCTTTCTTGCCGAGTAATAAAAGTTGCAGGATGATCAGTACAATTGTAAAAAGGAAAAAATAACTTCCCATAGAAATGGGAGTGTTCAGACTGGCCACATAAGGCACACTGGTGATAGGAGAGGTGCCCAGATCAGACCGGGTGATGACACTGATTCCGCATGCAATGATGAACAGGGAAATCCCGCGAAGGTAAGGTAGCGGCGGAATAGTTCTGCCTTACCCATTATTCGACTTTCTTCCATTAAATGTTTTGTTTAAAATTTGATGGCGCAAAGATGTTTCATTAATTTTGTTCTTAATTTACGGATTAAGAAATAAATCATGCAATTTACGCCAGACAACTCTATACAGGAAGAACGTCTTTTGTTGGTTGAAAAGATGTCTGCCGATGAGATCCTGACCAAAGTCACGGGACGTGAAGAGGTGGACTTGTATCTTCATGTGCATAACCGTCATCAGATTATTTATATTCTATCGGGAACACTGCATATCGAAGTGGAAGGGATGAATCATTTTGTGACAGACCATCATTTGGTTTGGATCCCGGCTGGTATTTCGCACCGGCTTTCCAGTAATAATCGCCAGATATCTCTGCTGACAAGTTATTTTTATGCTGAGAAGGTCAGGAATGACCGGTTCGCAGTTTACCAGACAGATGAAATGTTAGCCCGTAATCTTAAGTTCATCAGTCAGCAGGGATCGGTCATTCGGAGAGAAAAACCGGAAATATTTACTTTTTCCATGAGTTTTTTGTGCATGTTGCCTCTTGTGTGCCGGAAGGCATCTTTTCCTACCCAACCTTTTATCATAGCCCACGACAACCGTCTGTTGCCGGTTCTGGAATATATCAAGGCTAATCTGGGCAAGGATCTTTCCATTGAGAATGTGGCGTCTCATTTTGGATTCTCTGTGAGAAACCTTACTCGTTTGTTTACCAACTCCGGTATCCGTTTTGTGCATTATCTGAATTATCAGCGGGTAGTCAGAGCCATTGAGATTCTGACAGACAATGTGATGAACATCGAACAGACGGCTTATGAGGTGGGGTTTAACTCCCCCAACAGTTTCAGTCGTGTGTTCCGACAGATTACCGGAGAATCACCTTCAAAGTATATCTGGCATTGAACGGGTCGTTTATGTTTTTTATTCTGTTATTGTTTGTCTTTTTAAATATGTTTCAATATCGTTTTTGATATGTTTTAGTCTGGAAAATTCATCACATCCAATATCAATTGATTTATTATATTCAAAGGGCATGTTGCTTGCTATCTGTAAGCGGATTAACATAAGTTGAGCGAGTTTCAGCTGATCAGAGAACGCTCTTTGAAAGTATGTCTTTTGGTTTTCGTCTAAAATATCATTTAATATCATGACTAATTTTAGCCGATAGTCAATTGCTGTTTTCATTGTCGTTTCCCATGTCTTATCATTTGATTGAAGTAGGAGTGATAATATATATTGTGCGCGGGCTTTGTTGTATTGTATAAATGCATTCCACATAAGTTCGTCTTTGATTGTTTGTACAGCCTGATTGAAATTGAGAATAGCTTCCTTGAGGTAAATAATAGCCAAATCCTTTTCGGAACTTTTTTGCATTTCTTTTAGTAGAGGGACTACTTCTATTGATAAAATGTCGTAATTTTTTTTGTTTAAAGACTTGAAGTATTTATTAATACATTCTGTTGCCTTACTCATATACATCAGTCCCATATAGTTATAATAAATCGTTCTTGAGATAGCGTTTTTTAGCATAGCTCCTCTGACATCCATAAGTAAAGCCACATTTTCATTATTAGTAGTACCTGATTTATAACATTGATAAGCATATACGGCTTTAAGAAGTTTAACGCTTTCTCTGATTAAGATACAGGATCCTTCGCTCAATTGTTCGAAAGTTGCGACTTTATTTTCTATTTTGTTCATTAGACTTTCTATTCTGGCTATAATTTGATTGTTATATTGATCTTGTTCATCAGTCTCTTTGTTTTTTCGTTTAACGATAAAAGATAGTAACACTATTACATCAATCATTTCTTGGATATTGTCTGCGAGCCTTGCACCGGAATTTATACTGTTAGTTTTAAACAGTTGTTCTAAATGGCCGATAAGTTGATTACAAGCATTGATCCTATCAGTTTCATTGAAATGTCGGATAATTGAGATAATTCCGGTTCTGTAATTCTCATTTTCCATAACATTACCATCCATTCTGCTTATGGCATTGACGCTATCTATAGAAATATAGGTTTTGACACTTACATGATAAGCAAGGATTGCGACTAGCATGGAAAGAATGGTTACAACAAATGTAATGAGATTGTCTAGGGTGTTATGATCAGCAGATGCAGATCTTAAAAAAACAGTCGTAGCACATAAAGCAGCAATAATAGCCAAGGAAATAACTATTACATATATTCGCCATAAATATTTAATTTTCATTCGCTTACTGATTCTTAGTGTAATAATGCCATTTTTTATCTTTTATTTGATCATCTTGAAAAATGTTTTACTGCCTAAATTTATACAAAATTGCTTTATAAACAATAGTTTTAGTGAAGAATAAGTTTTTACTCTTATTTTATTAGATTTAGTAAAAAGCCAAATAGGTGCTTAGAAGAAAAGAATAGATCTTTATTGGGATTTAAGAAATCCCTGTTTGAACTTTTAAGCAGAAAGCGTTATCTTTGCGCGCATGAAAAAGTATCTGAACATAAGCAAGAAAGTACGTGTCGGGCTGGCTGTTCTTGTTGGAATACTCGTCCTGTTTCTGATTTTTCGTCCGAAGCCCCGGATGAATGATTCATTGGATGAAGTTGAGGTAACGGACTCGGTAGAAGTAAAAGAGATTGTCTGCAAGTATGGTATACCCGTAGACCATTACGATATCAGTTATGGAATTGTTCAGCCGAACCAGAACCTTTCTTATATATTAGGAGATCATGGCTTGTCTTCGGCGGATATTCATGAACTGAACGAAAAGGCAAAGGGAGTATTTGATGTGAGGAAGATACGCAGCGGTCAGGCTTACGCTGTCTTTACCGTGCCCGACAGCACCCGCAGGGTCCGCTTTTTCGTTTATGAGGAAACTCCAAAGACTTATGTCGTTTTTGACCTTCGGGGAGAGCGTCGGGTGTATCGGGGAGAGAATCCGGTAGAATGGAAACAAAAGGAGATTAAGGGTAAGGTGGAATCGTCCTTGTGGATGGCTATGCAGAAACTGGATACTTCTCCGCAACTGGCGTTGGTCCTCTCGAATATTTACGGATGGTCCATTGATTTCTTCAGTTTGCAGAAGGAGGATGAGTTTCGTGTGATTTATGAGCAGGAATGTGTGGAAGGGAAAGAGTTGGATAACTTCCATCTATTGGCTGCCTCTTTCCGGTACTCGGACAGTATTTATTACGCCATACCTTTTGTGCAGGACGGTGAAGAATTATATTATGGGGCAACGGGAAACAGCCTGGAAGGAGCATTCTTAAAGGCTCCTCTGGATTTTTACCGGATTACATCCCGTTTTTCAAACAGTCGCTTCCATCCGGTACTGCGACGTTACCGCGCTCATCATGGGGTGGATTATGCAGCTCCTACCGGAACGCCAGTCTATGCAATTGGTAACGGAAAGGTAATAGCAAAAGGATTTCAGGCAAACGGAGGCGGAAACTTTCTGAAGATCCGTCACAACAGCGTCTATGTGACTACTTATATGCACTTGTCCCGTTTTGCAAAGGGAATAAAGGTCGGTTCGGAAGTGAAGCAGAAAGAGGTGATCGGATACGTGGGATCTACGGGGCTTTCAACCGGGCCACATCTGGATTTCCGGGTATTTGAGAACGGAAAACCCATCAATCCGCTGCTGATCAAGTCGCAACCTAAGAAACCGATCAGCCCGGATAATATGTCTCAGTTTGTTGTTTTACGTGATTCATTGATTAACCGGCTTTCAGCCATAAACTAAGAAGAAATGAAGAAGATGTTATGTCCGCAGTGCAAGATTGCGGCAATGTATGTGAAGAATGCTGCCGGTGAACGTCTGCTGGTGTATGTCACTGACCAGGGAGAGGTTGTTCCTAAAGATCCTTCACAATCTCTTGAAGGGTTTGATGTGAGTGAAGTTTTCTGTCTGGGATGCTCCTGGCATGGTTCTCCCAAACGTCTGGTGCGTTATTAATGTGCGGAAAAGGAAATCTTTACAGGTAAAATTTTGGGTATTTATTGCACATTTCCCGTTTCTGTGTGTACTTTCTTTGCAAGAAAGAGCGGAATACAGGATAAATGATGTATCTTTGCCTTATTATTTCTGTATTATATAATTAAGAGCAACATGGATAAAGTAATCATTAATTCGTACGAAGAATTTGAAAAATTGGTAGGCCAGCAGATTGGCGTTTCTGACTGGCTGGAAATCCCCCAGGAGCGTATCAATCAGTTTGCTGATGCTACATTGGATCATCAGTGGATTCATGTGGATGCAGAACGCGCCAAGGTGGAAAGTCCCTATAAGAGTACGATTGTTCACGGATATCTGACTCTCTCCTTGCTTCCTCATCTGTGGAACGAGATTATTGAGGTAAATAATCTGAAGATGATGGTTAACTATGGCATGGACAAGATGAAATTTGGACAGGCTGTATTGTCTGGACAAAGTGTACGTCTGGTAGCTTATCTGCATTCTCTGGTGAATCTGCGTGGAGTTGCCAAGGCTGAAATCAAGTTCTCCATTGAAATCAAGGACGAGAAAAAGAAAGCACTGGAAGGTATTGCTACATTCCTTTATTATTTTAATTGATGAAGCAGACCTTTTCCGGTTTGCTGGAGGCTCGCGAAGGAGAAGGGGATACCCGGCCTCGTTCGCGGGCTTTCTTTTTTATTGTACTGCTGATGTTGGAAGGCCAGAATGAAAAAAGACAAAGAACAGATTGAACAGCGAAACAGACAACTGCGTGAATGGGCATGTAACTATCATTCCGCTTCATTTATAGAAAGTGATCCGGTACAGTTTCCGCACCGTTATGTATTGAAGCAGGATATTGAGATCAGTGGCTTGCTGACGGCAATATTGAGCTTTGGAAACCGGCGGCAGATACTGAAGAAAGCTGATCAGCTGGATGAAATGATGGGGCATGCTCCCCTGCGTTATGTGTTGTCGGAATGCTGGAAGGAAGATTTCAGGGAAGGAGACAGGCGCAGCTTTTACCGCATGTTGTCGTATGCGGAATTCCGGGTATATCTTGAAAAGTTATATTCAGTGTATGCATCCGGCCGGTCACTGGAGGATGTGTTGTTGGAATATGACGGCACTCCGATGCAGCGGTTGTGTGCTTTTCTGGGAGTCTCGGATCGCAGTCCGCAGAAGAAGCTGAATATGTTTCTTCGCTGGATGATACGTACAGGATCAGAAGTAGATTTCGGTATCTGGAAGAAAATGAGCCCTGCGGATCTGCTGATACCGCTGGATACTCATGTATGCCGGATGGCTTACCGGCTGGGACTGACGGACCGTCAGACATTCTCTTTGGGTAATGCCCGTCGGATTACCGGAGCACTGGAAGAGATCTTTCCCGGTGATCCTTGTCTGGGAGACTTTGCCTTGTTCGGTTATGGCGTTTCCCATCCCGACAAGGATGAACCGGCAAGTGATCAGAATTTCAGGGAGGCGTAGACACCACAGTGTCCGTCACCGGCAACCGGAGCGATTGTCAGGTCATGTTGTCTGGCAAAAGGCCGGGTAAAAATATAGGAACTGCCGACTCCGATTGCAGCACCGGCAGCTACATCCCACCAGTCATGTTTCTTGCCGTATACCCGGCTCCATCCTACATAGGTAGAGACCACATACGCCGGAATGCCCCATTTCCAGCCATAACGGCGCTGAATGAATGAAGCCGCAGCAAAGGATACCGAGGTATGCATGGACGGAAAGGAATGGTTGTCGCTATGATCCGGGCGGTCTTTCTTGACGATATATTTCAGGGCATACGTCACTCCCAGTGTGGTTACCCCGGCCAAAGCGCCCTGTTTCAGGCCCTGCCAGTCTTTATTGATCAGAATAGCAGTCAGGCCGGCTACGGGAAGAAGGACAGCTCCTATATCTCCTGAAGTGCGTACGGCCTTGCGGCTTCCTGTGACTTCTATTTCCTGGGCTCCTGTGGATATGCAAAAGCATAAGGCAGCCAGAATGAGTAAGATTTGTTTCATTGTTTCAGTTTAAGAATTTGGGAATAAAGATAAGCAGCCCGACAATGGCGGCCGCAATAGCCAGAATCAGTACGGCTCCTGCAGCCAGATCCTTTGTGCGTTTGATAGCTTCGTTGTAGTCGGGAGAAACCAGATCAGCCAGTGCCTCGATGGAAGAGTTGACGGCTTCGGCTGCCAGAACCATCCCTATGGCAAAGATTACTGCAATCCATTCCATAACAGATAATCCGGTCAGACAGCCGACTGTAACTACGCAGACAGCTGCAAAGCAGTGGATCCAGGCATTGTGTTCATGCCGGATCAGGAGCTGAATGCCGTGGAAGGCATAACGGAAACTGCGAAGCCGTTTGCGGAGTGTGAAACCATCGTTCTTCATGCGGCTTACACGTTTAGGGTGACTTCAACGGGGCAGTGGTCTGAACCGAAGATCTCTGTATGAATTTTGGCTGACTCCAGTTTGTCTGCCAGACGTCTGGAAGCCAGGAAATAGTCAATACGCCACCCTGCATTCTTTTCACGGGCCTTGAAGCGATATGACCACCACGAGTAGATACCTGTCTGTTCCGGATAGAAATAACGGAACGTATCGATGAAGCCTGCATCCAGCAGAATCTGGAACTTTTCACGTTCCTGATCCGTGAAACCTGCGTTCATGCGGTTAGTTTTGGGGTTCTTCAAGTCAATCTCTTTGTGAGCTACGTTCAGGTCGCCACACACCAGCACCGGTTTTTTCTTGTCCAGTTCCAGAAGGTAATTCCGGAAATCATCTTCCCAGGTCATGCGGTAATCCAGTCGTTTCAGTCCGTCCTGAGAGTTGGGAGTATATACGGTTACAAGATAGAAATTATCCATTTCCAGCGTGATGACACGTCCTTCATGGTCATGCACATCAATGCCCAGCCCGTATGTAACGTTCAGAGGCTTCAGGTGGGTAAAGATGGCTGTACCTGAATAACCTTTCTTTTCGGCATAATTCCAGTAAGAGGTATATCCTTCAAAGGAAAGGTCGAGCTGGCCTTCCTGCATTTTGGTTTCCTGAAGACAGAAAAAGTCTGCGTCGAGTGTCTGAAAGGCTTCGCGGAAGCCCTTGTCGCAACAGGCTCTCAGCCCGTTTACGTTCCAAGAAATCAATTTCATGTTATTTTTCTTTTGGGAAATAATAGTTATCGGGTTATGTCAAACAGATAAGTCAGTTTGGCCGTGATGTATGAATGGGCTGAGCGGGAAAAATAATCTTTCTTCGTGCTGTTGAAGAAATCACTCAGGCCGAAATAATAACGTGCCTCAGCAACAAAATGGCCGATTCCGGTACGGATTTCCACACCACCTCCGCCGATGATGCCGTAGTCGAACTTGTTTTCTGCAGCTTTGTCGTATTGGACATTCACTCCGTAAGGCCGGTCTTCCGGATGCCAGGCTGCACTTTTATATTCCTTTTCATTGATCAGGAAGCCGATCTGGGGACCCAGGTTCAGAACGAAACGGACACCGTTTCCTCTGTCTTTTCCGAAGGCCAGATGAGCCAGCAGGGGAATTTCCAGATAATTCATGGCGCGGTGATAAGTATCTTCTGTCCCGTCTTCAATGATTTCCTTCCAGCCTCGCTGAGAGTAATTGACTTCAGCCTGAATACCACAAATCATGCTGAAGTATTTTTCGGAAATATAACGTGCGGTCACTCCGAAAGTCGGACCGATCAGATAACCCTGTTTGATAGTCGGGCTGAAACTGACTTTACTCAGGTTTACTCCTCCATTGACTCCCAGTGCAAAGTTATGCCGCTGTTCCTGCAACTGTGCCTGAACAGACAGAGGGAGCAGACAGAAAAGTATTCCCAGAAGGGTGATGACGGACGTCTTTTTCATGCAATTATTCAAAATCAAGTTTTATCAATTCGTAATCTTTGGTAAAATGAACGAAGAAGACCTTGCGGTTGATGAATCCTCCCCAGTTGTTGACCCGTTCAAACTTGAATCCGTTCTGGATCGGAGTTACCTGTACCTTGTCGAGATTTTCTTCCAGTTTGTTTCCTTTCTGGGCCAGTCCCTTCAGGAAGAAATAGCCGGTGTCGAATCCCAGCATGCCATACTTGGGGAAGGTATTGGCCATATCTTTGCTGTACCAGCGCCGGTAAGCCTGGGTAAAGTTGATTGCTTCCGGGAAAAGGTTGTTGGTATAGAAAGATGAATAAAAATAAGTATCCAGTTCATAGAAGCTGGCCAGATGATCCTGCGTGTAAGTCTGCCATTCCGGATAGCCGAACAGATGCATGTTGTAGTTCGGATGCTCGCGGCGAACCAGAGTCAGCTGAGGCATCAGGCGGTTGAGTGCCAGATTTTGTCCGGATATAGGGATAAAGATATTTTCGCGCAAGGTATCCATGGCTGCGATGATCTTGTTGGGTTCCATTTCCGTACCCAGACGGACTTGTTTGAACTTAACCTTGCTGTTGTTCAGCTCGTCTTTCATTCCTTTGATGAATTCAGCCTTTTCCTTGTCGTTGGTTCCGGCATCCAGGAAGATAATGTTCGACTGGCTGAACTTACGCAGGAAATGCTCATACACTTCGGAATAAAGATATGACTGAGGGGTATTGATCTGGTAAACATGCGGATTGTTGAACACCTGATCCACCTTAGGCAGGAATGGAACCACCAGACGGATGTTATTCTTGTCCGCAAAGTCTGTCAGCGGTTTGAGGTTGCCAGTGTGTGCAGGACCGAAGATGATATCCATATCCTTCATTTCATTTCTGTTCAGGATAGATTGGATGGCATTGGCAGATCCTTTGGTGTCATAAGCATAAAGATCGACGGAAATACCCTGACGTTTCAGACTGTCAACGGCAATGAGCAGTCCTTCGTAATATTCCACCATACGGGTCTGTTCGTCTGCATTGGTCTTTGTTCCGGCCATGAACGGCAGCATTACTGCAGCCTTGATGGTCTGTATCTGTTTGAGCTTCGGTAAACTTTGGCTGAACAGTTCCTCGTTTGAAGGAGTGTATGCAGGAGAGGGTTTATCGGTTTCTCCTTTCTTGGCCTCCTGTTTGGGGTACGGAATGAAAAGGAAGCTGCCTTTTTTGAGCTTCTGGGTCTTCAGTTCCGGGTTTGCTGCGATCAGTTCTTCCTGGCTGATACCATACATCTGACTGATGCTGAAAATGGTTTCTTTGCGCTCCACCTTGTGCATGTCTTTCCAACCCTTTTCCTTTTCAGCCGGTTGTTCAGGTTCTTGACGTTTGACATCGGCTGCAGACTCAGACGATGCAGTTCCCTGTGCGGGTATAACGATAACCTGCCCGATGCGGAAGTTCCGGGCACTCAGTCCGGGGTTGGCATCACAGATAGCCTGAGCCGTAATGTTATATTTTACAGTCAGCTGATACAAAGTCTCCCCAGCCTGAATGGTATGGAAGGTGGAAGAACTCTGATTGGAAGTTTGTACCTGTGGAATCTTCAGTGCTTCTCCGGCGCGGATCTGGTCTCGGCTGCCAGGATTCAGACGAACGATGTCATCAACCGTTACGTGATACATACTGGCAATGGAATAAAGGCTCTGTCCTTTGGTAACGGTGTGCAGGAAGTATCCGGAACCGTTTTGTGCCTGTGCCGTCAAGCTTGTGCTGCTCACAGTCAAAGCCAGCGAGAGGCAAAGAGTATGAATAAATCTCATTGTTGTCGTTTACTAAGTTTACATTGCAAAAGTACAAAAAAGTTCCTTAATCCTCATCAAGATAAAGGATATTTATCGTTTGGCGGTTATTTATTAAGATCCGCAAAAGGAGTCGGAAGCTGTTTTTTCAATTTTTCTCCTTATATTTGCGGGGATATATCATCAGTAAGGACATGACAGAAGAAAAAGAAATGATCAGTGTACAGGGCGCCCGTGTACACAACCTGAAAAATATAGACGTGGAGATTCCGCGGGACAGTCTGACCGTTATTACGGGACTCAGCGGAAGCGGAAAGTCATCCTTGGCATTCGATACGATCTTTGCCGAGGGACAGCGCCGTTATATCGAAACATTCTCGGCATATGCCCGCAACTTCCTGGGCGGTATGGAACGGCCGGATGTGGACAAGATTACGGGACTGAGTCCGGTCATCTCCATCGAACAGAAGACCACAAACAAGAATCCCCGTTCTACCGTAGGGACAACTACTGAGATTTATGATTATCTCCGTCTGCTGTATGCCCGGGCAGGTACGGCTTATTCCTATCTCTCCGGTGAGAAGATGGTGAAGTATACGGAAGAGCAGATTCTGGATCTGATTCACCGCGATTATAAAGGAAAACGTATTTTCATCCTGGCACCGCTGGTGCGGACCCGTAAGGGACATTATAAGGAACTTTTCGAGCAGGTGCGCAAGAAAGGCTATCTGTATGTACGGGTTGACGGAGAAATCAAGGAAGTCGTTCACGGAATGAAGCTGGACCGTTACAAGAATCATGACATAGAAGTAGTGATCGACAAGACGGTGGTGACCGAGAAAGAAGAGAAACGACTGAAGCAGAGTGTGGCTACGGCCATGCAGCAGGGTGATGGCCTGCTGATGATTCTGGATGCCCAGACCGAGAGTGTACGCTATTACAGCAAGCGGCTGATGTGCCCCGTTACGGGTCTGTCTTACCGGGAACCGGCCCCGCATAATTTCTCTTTCAACTCACCGCAGGGGGCCTGTCCGCGCTGCAAGGGACTGGGGTATGTAAACCTGATTGATGTAGATAAAGTAATTCCCGACCGCTCTCTGTCGGTTTATGAAGGAGCTGTTGCTCCGTTGGGAAAATATAAGAATGCCATGATCTTCTGGCAGATTGACGCTTTGCTTGAACGTTACGAAGCAACGCTCAAGACGCCGGTTTCCGAACTGCCGGAGGATGCTATCAATGAAATCCTCTATGGATCAGACGAACGTCTGAAGATCAAGAGCTCACTGATTCATGCCACTTCCGACTATTTTGTGGTTTATGAAGGAATTGTGAAGTATATTCAGATGATGCAGGAAAAGGATGCCTCGGCTACGGCACAGAAGTGGGCTGAACAGTTTGCCAAGACGGATGTCTGCCCCGAATGTAAGGGAGCCCGTCTGAACAAAGAGGCGCTTCATTTCCGTTTGCATGACAAAAATATTTATCAGCTGGCCAGCATGGACATCAACGAACTGTATGACTGGGTGTTGCATGTGGAGGATTTTCTGGAAGAGAAACAACGGATCATTGCATCTGAAATTCTGAAGGAAATACGAACCCGCCTCAAGTTCCTCCTGGATGTAGGGCTGGACTATCTTTCTCTGAACCGTTCGTCAGTCAGTTTGTCGGGAGGAGAGAGCCAGCGTATCCGTCTGGCTACGCAGATCGGTTCACAGCTGGTCAATGTACTTTATATTCTGGACGAACCTAGTATCGGTCTGCATCAGCGGGATAATCTGCGGCTTATTCATTCCTTGAAGAGTCTGCGTGACCTGGGTAACTCGGTAATTGTTGTCGAGCATGACAAAGACATGATGCTTTCGGCTGATTATGTTGTCGATATGGGACCGAAGGCCGGCCGTCTGGGTGGTGAGGTCGTGTTTGCAGGAACTCCGGAAGAAATGCTGAAGACCAATACGCTGACCTCTCAGTATCTGAACGGAAAGATGAAACTGGAAGTTCCTGCCCGGCGCCGGCAGGGGAGTGGCAAGTCCCTCTGGCTGCGGGGTGCCCGTGGAAACAACCTGAAAGGGGTGGATGTGGAATTTCCGCTGGGACGCCTGATTTGTGTGACCGGTGTTTCAGGAAGCGGCAAGTCTACACTGATCAATGATACCCTGCAACCGATTCTGTCGCAGCATTTCTACCGCTCCTTGCAGGAACCGTTGCCATACGACAAGATCGAAGGACTGGAATACATTGACAAGGTAGTTAATGTCGACCAGTCACCGCTCGGACGAACTCCCCGTTCGAATCCTGCCACTTATACCGGTGTCTTTTCTGATATCCGTAACTTGTTTGTCGGATTGCCGGAAGCCAAGATGCGCGGCTATAAGCCGGGACGCTTCTCTTTCAATGTGTCGGGAGGCCGTTGCGAAGCCTGTGGCGGAAATGGTTACAAGACAATTGAAATGAACTTCCTGCCGGATGTGCTGGTACCGTGCGAAGTATGTCATGGCAAGCGTTACAACCGGGAGACTCTGGAAGTGCGCTATAAAGGCAAGTCCATAGCCGATGTGCTGGATATGACCATCAACCGGGCTGTGGAATTCTTTGAGAATGTGCCGCAGATTCTGAACAAGATCAAGGTGCTGCAGGAAGTAGGGCTGGGATACATCAAGCTGGGACAGCCCTCTACTACGCTTTCGGGTGGAGAAAGCCAGCGTGTGAAACTCGCTACTGAACTGTCCAAGCGGGATACCGGCCGTACGGTTTATATTCTGGATGAGCCGACTACCGGACTTCACTTTGAGGATATCCGGGTGCTGATGAACGTACTGAACCGGCTGGTGGACAAAGGAAATACAGTGATCGTGATTGAACACAACCTGGATGTTATCAAGATGGCCGATTATCTGATTGATATGGGTCCGGAAGGTGGAAAAGGAGGAGGGCAGCTGCTTTCCTGCGGAACACCGGAAGAGGTCGCTTTGTCGGAGAAAGGCTATACGCCGGAATTTATCCGGGAAGAACTGGGGATGTGTAAACCATAAAAACAAACCAAAAACTAGAAAAAACGATGGCAAAAGAAAAAATTGCGAAGACAAACGCTGCCCGTTTACTGGACAAGGACAAAATTCATTACGAACTCGTTCCGTATGAAGTGGATGAAAATGATTTAAGCTGCATACATGTGGCTGCTTCCCTTGGGGAAAATATTGAACAGGTCTTCAAGACCCTGGTGCTCCATGGTGACAAGTCAGGCTATTTTGTCTGTGTGATTCCCGGCGAGCATGAAGTGGATCTCAAGATGGCCGCCAAGGTTTCAGGCAACAAGAAGTGTGACCTGATACCGATGAAAGAGTTGCTTCCTCTGACCGGATATATCCGTGGAGGCTGTTCTCCCATCGGCATGAAAAAACATTTTCCTACCTATATTCATCATACATGTAAGGATTTTCCGTTTATCTATGTCAGTGCCGGCGTACGCGGACTGCAGGTGAAGCTGGCCCCCGATGATCTGATCCGGGTCAGTCAGGCGGAAGTCTGTACACTCTTTGCAGATACGGAGGAATAAACGACTATACGATTCCGCCGCAACGTACTACTCGATGCGGCGGGATCGTGCGTTCGTTTGAGCCTGATCGTGCGTTCGTTTGAGCCTGATCGTGCGTTCGTTTGACTATGCCTGAATTTGCTGCTTTATTTGCAAACTTTGGCAATCCGCTTTACAACGTAAGGCCCTTCATAGATAAATGCTGAATAGATCTGTACCAGATGGGCTCCGGCATCCAGCATAGCCTGGGCATCCTGCGAAGTTATAATACCGCCGGCACCGATTATCAGCATATCCTTGGGCGCATGCTCAGACAGATATTTTACTGTTTTTAGGGATTTCTGTAGAACGGGTAATCCGCTGATACCTCCTGCACCTATATTATTTATTTCTGTTGGAGTGGAGCGGGTGAGTAAAGAACGGTCCTGAGTAGGGCCACAGGCTATAAAGCCATCGATATGATGCTGAATGGCGAAACGGATAATCTCGTCTGCTTTTTCAAATGTAAGGTCAGCAGGCAATTTCAGAAAGACTGGTTTCTTGTATTCTTGTTTATGTTGGAATAAAGTTATAAGTATTGGACCTAAGATATCCGGTGCAATACCTCCCCAGTTAATGGTGTAATAGTCTGCGTAATTATTGAATGTACAATATAAATCCAGAATATCTGTCATTGCCTGTTCTTGGTTGTCAGGATGGTTGGTATTGATATTGATACCCAGAATATATTTTCCGAATCGTTTCCTTTTCAGGTTTTGTAAGAATACAGCTTTTCCTGGATTGTTAAACCCGGTTCGTGAGATAAGGGCCTGTTCCTTGGGCAAACGGAATATGCGTGGACACGGGTTGCCTTTTACTTCTTTAGGGGTCACGGTACCTACTTCTATAAAACCAAAGCCCAGATCACTAAGCTCATCAAAGCAGCTGGCTGCTTTATCAAACCCGGCTGATAGTCCGACACGGTTTCTAAAAGTAAGGTTTCTCCATTTCCATCCGGCTGTTTCGGTGTGGCATGATGAGCTGACAATCTTTCGTACGGGTGTGAGATGGCGGTAGATTTGGAGATACTTAACGATTTTGTTGTGAATGTCTTCTGCATCAAGATGGAAGAGCAAAGGGCGAAATATTGATTTATACATAAGCTGTTAAATTGATTTCTGTGTGCAAATGTATAATATATTTCTGAGAAGATTTTATAAAAAATAGTTATCACCTATTACGTGAAGTGATGGCGACAATTCTGTTGGGTATCACTTGTCGAACGCTACTTCTAAACCAGTGATACCGTCAGAATTTCACTGCGTGAATTGTCGATCCGGCGAACCTGTATCTGTGTCTTGATCCGTTCGCGCAGTCCTTCCACGTGACTGATGATACCGACCTTCTTGCCACCCATCTGGTGCAGACGTTCCAGGGTATCCATGACAACGTTCAGATAGTCTTCACTCAGGGTTCCGAAACCTTCATCGATAAACAGAATATCTACGGAAAGACTTTGCTGGTTCAGTGAGGAAAGTCCCAGAGCCAGCGAGAGGGAAACCAGGAAACTTTCACCTCCGGAGAGGGTACAGGCCGGACGTGTTGCCCCTCCTTGATACAGGTCGTGAAGAAGGATGGTAAGTGAACCCGGCTGGCAGGTCAGTTCGTATCGGTCGGTCAGTTTACGCAAATAGAAGTTGGCTCCGTTCAACAGTTCCTTCAATACAAAGCTTTGTGCAATGTTACGGAAGTTCTTTCCTTTTTCATCTCCGAATAACCGGCAGAGGCAGTCCCATTTCACAAACTCCCCATACAACAGATCGGCTTGCTGTTGTTCCTTCTGCATATTCTCTGCATTTTTCTGATCCTGTTCCAACTGGGCTTGCAGAAGTCCGACGGACTGATTGGCTGCAGCAATCTGTTGATCCAGTTTCTGCTGGCGTTCTGCCAGTGATTCGGGCTGATCGGCTTCTTCTAAATCAGGACGAACCTTCTGATGTTGTTCCAGCTCCCGTACAGCCAGTTCCATAGCCGTCCGTTTTTCGATTTCAGTGTTCCGAAGTTTCTGTAAATCATTTTGGAGCGTTTCCATTTGCTGAAGGCTTTGTGAAGCCAGTTCCCGAAGACGTCCTTCATTCAGATCCGGATGAAGCCGATAGAAATCCAGCAGAAAGTTTTCTGCCTTTTTTCGTTCTGTTGCGTTGCTGTGCTGTTGGTGCCGGATGCCACTGGCCTGGGTGCATAATCTGTTCCAGTTTTTTCCCAGACTATCTTGCCTTTGAGGGATGACCTTTTCATCGCTTTCCCATTCCGGAAAGAGAGTGAGCAGAGTTTCCTGAGCGGACAGGACAGCTTCCAGTTCTTTTTGTTCCAATTCGATCCGGCTGGTCACTGCTTTCAGCTGTTCCTGTGCCTGCCGGTAGCCAGTAGTTTCATCTTTCAGTTTGCGGATCAGCGAATCCGGATCCAGCTTCCAGCTTTCGTTCCAGTCGTTCCATTTCATCTTTTCCGTAATCCGCAGGTGAAGGGTCCAGATGTTGTTCTTTTCATTTTCTATCCAGGATGTTCCGGTCTGGATCTGATTCTTCCGGTCGTTCAGTTCTTTTTCAGCCAGGATAAAGGCACGCTGGGCTTCATTGCCCAACTCCTGCATCTGGTCCTTTTGTTTCTGTAACTGTTGTATATTCTGTAAAAGATTATTTGCTTCCTCCAGTTGCAGGGATAGACTTTTTATTTCCTGATCTGCATCTTCCGTTGTCTGGCGGATCAGAGCCTGTGTGGCTCCAATTCCGGGTTGAGGCCGGATGCCTAGGAGCGTACAGAGGTCTTGAACCTGACGGCGGGTTATCTGATATCCTTGTTTGAAATTTTCTGTATTCTTATGGCTTGCCTGCTGTTGCTCGGTAAGTTGTTTTTGCAGGCTGAGATTGGCTTTCAACGATTGTCCGGCTTCGTCATAATTCTTTTGTCTGAACTTCAGCTCCTCATAGATTGGCTGCAGAAGGGACTGAAAAGCTTCATCATGGGGAATGTCAGTTATCTTTTGTCCGCAGACAGGGCAGTGGTCACCTGCGACCAGGCGTGCACGGGCTTCCCGGGCCCAGTCCTCGGTAGCTTCTTTTTGCTTTCGGTATAGCGCATCCGTTTCTTCATAGCGCTGTTTGGTCTGGTTGAAAGTGGTCTGAAGATTTTCCTGTTCCTGTTGTACCGTGATCAGTTGGTTGAAAATTTTTTGTTCGGTTTCCTGTAAGGTATTCAGGCTTATCTGCTTTTCCCGGAGCAGAGTCAGTTCGTTGAGTAAAGAGACCAGTCCTTCTTTTCTTTTCTCTAAATCTGATTTCTGTGACTGCAGTCTGGGGGTATTAAATGCTTCCCAGCTTTTAGTCTGTTGGTCTATCTCTTTCTGGAGAGCAGCACTTGCCTGATCCTTTTCTTGTAAATCCTTTTCTTTGCTTAGCAGGCTCTTTTCCAGCTGCGGAATGGCTGCTGTCCATGTTATTACTTGCTGGCGATATTCCTGTTCTTTCCGTTCGGCTTCCATCAGGTTTTTCAGGTCGGCCAATATACCCTGACTTTCTTCAAACATCGGAGCATATTCTGCTTTTTCTTTCAGGAAACCGCTTGTCTGTTGTTGTTTTTCCTGTAAGTCATTGAGCTGTTCCCGCAGGCCGGCAAGTCCCTGGCATAGGATATGATACTGTGCTTCCATCCGGGAAGTTTCTTTCTCAAGTTCCATCTGCTGTGCTGTCAGATGATTGAAGGTCTGAAGCTGATTGCGGGCTTCCGCAGAGAGATTCCAGTCACGCAGTGTCTGCTCCCGTTGCCGGTATTCATCTGTTTTGAGGGCGGCCAGACTGGTTTCCCATTCCTGCTGCCGTTGTTGCCGGGTCTCTTTCAGCTCTTTATTCCGTTGCAGCCAGTTGCGTTTCTGAGTAATTGTATCCAGCTGTTTTTTACAATCCGTGGCTTCTTGCAGATTTTGCCGGATGGAAGTCCGGAGGGTTTCTTTTTCTTCTTCCGTCAGTAAACGGATGCCGTTCAGTTTTTGTTTCTGGGTTTCGTAAGCCAGACGTCTCTGTTTGCTGGCCGCATAGATTTCAGCACCGATGCGGGAATAGATGCCGGTGCCTGTCAGTTTCTCCAGAATATCCGATTTCTCACTTTCCTTACTTTGGAGAAATTTGGTAAAATCTCCCTGAGCGAGCAGAGTGGTGCGGCAGAACTGTTCAAAGCTCAGTCCTACGGCTTTCTGTATTTCAGCTTTGATTTCTGCTATCTTGGTAAGCTGGATACCGATCTTTCGGTTTTCCAGAGTCCATTTGACGCTTTGCAGTGAACCGCTGACTTTCCGATGGGCACGGGCTACATACCAGCGGGCTGTGTAGGGGATATCGTTTGATCCTGTAAACTCCAGCTCTGACCAGGCCTCACCTGTATTTCTTCGCATCAGCTGGCGGTTGTCATTGATGGCAATATCTTCTTTCCTGCCGGAAGCTGTTTGTGCTGCGTCTTTATAACGCTCATTTTCGGCCCGGTCCATACGTGGCGTCTCGTTGTAGAGAGCCAGACAGATCGAATCGAGAATGGTCGTTTTTCCGGCTCCGGTTTCTCCGCAGATGAGGAACAGGGATTCTTCTCCCAGTGGTCCGTGTTCAAAATCAATGACAGCATCTTCAATGGATGCAAGGTTCCGGATGGTCAGTTTCTGTAGTTTCATGGTGGTATGGTTTAAAATGAACAGGGATCAGATATCTTTTGCATGGACCTGAGTGATGACTTCCTGCATCAGTGTACAGAGTTCTTCGTCCATTTCTTCTCCTTCTGCTTCCCGATAATAGCGTTTGGCTATATCCAGCGGGGACATTTCTTTTACTTCCTGAATGGTAAGGGCAGCTTCGGGTGTAGCCTGTTCCTGTTGTTCCCGGGTACATTTGATGTAACAGAACCGGCAGGCTTTCCCCCGGGTTGCGGCAGAAGCTTTTTCGTTGCAGTCAGGAGCCAGATAGTCCCGGATCAGCACATTCAGACGGATATAGGTCTGCTCGTGGTCTGGATAGGTCTCCAATGCTTTCAGAGCCTCATCGAAAGGAACCGGAGTGTCAGGAATAGTCAGCAGGGGCCATGGGTTCCGGATACTTCGGGTGGTGATTTCAGGTTGTTCTCCCTGATGCCGGATTTGTACGATGGTGACTGAATGCGGATAAGTCTCATCAAAGCTGACAGGTAACGGTGTACCGCAATAGCGGGCATGATTCTCGGATCCTTTCAGGGTTTGGGGGCAATGGATGTGTCCCAAAGCAAGGTAATCGTATCCTTTTCCGAGTGTGGATAGAGAAATGAATTCCATTCCTCCGGCTGAATCATCCTGACCGGTACGGTCACTGCTTTCTACTGAAAGATGTGCCATGAGGACAACAGGAAGCTGCTGGGTATTTTGTTTTCCGGTTTCATCCAGCAGTGCCTGAAAGAATCTGGATTGCCGTTCTTCCCGGGGCGTGTCGTCACTCAGTATGGGAAAGTTTTGCGGATAGACATGGGGCATGGCTGCTATATATCCGACAGGATTCCCGTCCTGACCGGGAATTGTGATGATTTGTTTTTCCCAATTCACGGCAGAGCCGCAACGTTCAATGTGGCCGATAACCTTTACCCGGAAATGATCCCACAGATTACTGTCTATTTCCAGTTTGGAACTGCTGTCGTGGTTTCCCGCCGTAACGACAATGGTCATTGACGGGCAGGCCTGATGAATACGTAGCAGTCCGTCAGTGTACATTTTCTGTGTAGCAGCAGATGGAGTAGAGTAGTGATAGATATCTCCGCTTACCACCATGACATCCGGTTGTTCCTCCTGTACAATTCCGGTCAGCTGGTTGAGGAAGCAGATCTGTTCCTCGCTGCGATCGTAGTTGTAGAGAGCGTGTCCCAGATGCCAGTCGCTTGTGTGAAGTATTTTCATGGAGCAGTTGCTTTAAAAACAGGTTTGCTTGCCTGATTCTCCGTTTCGAATCCGTACCAATATGTGATCCCGCTGTTTTCGCCGGGCAGCAGGCAGAGCCGGAGTCCTTCATGATACGTTCCGAAGCAGACGGTCCATTGCTCAGGAGGGGTTACATGTTTGGTCCGTACACGTTCAGCCGGTTGTTTCTTCAATGACATTCCGGCTTCGATCCATGCCCGGCTGACCGCACAGGTATAGTCCGGATAATACTTCTGGCAGAATTCATAAAGAATGATACCCCGTCGTTCCAGTCCCAGGGGCTGGTCGATGACCCGAAGCTCAATCAGGTAATCCAGCATTTTATGCAGGAAATCTTCATGGTCCACAATGAGCTGTCGGGTGATGCCTTGCCAGGCCGGTGTGTTATAGAATCCGTCCAGCAGGCGGGATAACTGTCGGGCTGTCTGGAGTTCGTCGGCTGTGATTTCCCGGGTTTCCAGTACTTCGTACGGAGGCATCGGGGAGTATCGGATACCGAGTTCTTCGGCTCTTCGGCGCATTTCTGTTCCCGGGAGGAGTTTCAGAGACTCCAGCTGAATTTCTCCGGCCGGATAACCGGCCAGGGTGCGTACATCCTCAAAGATCTCTTCCAGCCGGTAAAGCGGAAGTCCGGCAATCAGGTCAGCATGGGTTTCCATATTGGGAAGGCTGCACAGGAAGCGGAGTCCGCTCAGGGCATCTTTCAGTTTCCCCATACGCTTGCTGACAGCAAGTACCGGTTCGCGCAGACTTTGTATACCGGCTTCCAGATGGAGTAATCCCTCCGGCATCTTTGCAAGCGCCGTTTTCAGTTCCTCTGTCAGCAGAGCGGGATGGATCTCCAGATGGAACCGTATATCAGGAAACTCACAGAAAAGATTGAGTAAAGCCTGGGCGTGCCGGTTGTTGTAATTGAAGGTGCGGTCCAGAACCCGGATGTTCCGGATGCCATGATCATGGATGGTCTGAATCCGTTCCCGGATTGTTTCTACGGGCAGACTGCGTACCGGTTTTTCTCCGCCGCTTACGCAGAAGGCACAGGTGTTGAAACAGCCACGGGTTGTCTCCAGTTGTACGAAAGGTTTGCTCCAGTTGAACAGCTTGCTGCACTCGGGTGGGGTAAGTGACTGGAAGTTTGCGACACGTGCCAGACCGTTGTCGTGATAGTTTCCGTCTTTATCCAGATAGCACAGTCCGGTGATCTCTTCCCATGCATCCGGCTTATTCCAGACGCGGAGCCACTGGGGAACGACTTCTTCACCTTCGCCCCGGAACACGCAACTGACAAATGGGTTGCGCCGGAGGAAAGCTGCATTGTCACCCAGAAATTCCGGTCCTCCTAAAGTGATACAGCAATGCGGCAACAGTGCTTTGACGCGTGAGAGTACGTGCATCAGTACCTCATGGTTGAACAACCAGCAGGTAGCTGCTACAATATCAGGATGATGACGGTAAACTTCTCCGGCTGTCATGCCGGGATTTTCATTGATGGTTGCGGAGACGATTTCCCAGGTAACCGAGGGATTGTCTGCAACTTGTGCGTGTAAAGCCGGAAGGGCCAAAGAAGAATGTGCGTATGAACTGTTCAGGTCCAGCCAAAGTATTTTCATGCAGGCAGAGAAGATGGGGAAGGAAAGTCTATCTATAAAAAAGGCCGTATCAAAGAAAAAAGAGAGTCGATCTCATTCTTTGATACAGTCTTAGTAAAAGTATTTTTTAAATCAAGTATTGTGAGCTGATAGATTCGTTAGTCATCACGCGGCGGATGGTTTCAGCAAACATGTCAGCGATAGACAGCTGTTTAACCTTAGCGCAACGGTTAGAGTAAGGAATACTGTCGGTAAATACCATTTCTTCCAGCTGAGAGTTCTGTACACGTTCAGATGCAGGACCTGACATTACTCCGTGAGAAGCAATGGCACGTACAGAAAGAGCTCCGGCTTCTTTCATGATGTCAGCAGCCTTGGTGATGGTACCGGCTGTATCTACCATATCGTCGATCAGAATTACATTCTTGTCTTTTACGTCACCGATGATCTGCATGGAAGCAACAACATTTGCTTTTTCACGAGTCTTGTGACACAGAACCAAAGGTACATCCAGGTATTTAGCGTATGTGCTGGCACGCTTGGAACCACCTACGTCAGGAGTAGCGATAACCAGATTTTCCAGATTCAGTGACTGGATGTAAGGAACGAAGATACCTGAAGCATACAGGTGGTCAACCGGAATATCGAAGAATCCCTGAATCTGATCAGCGTGGAGATCCATTGTGATCAGACGGTCGATACCAGCTACGCTCAGCAGGTCTGCAACCAGTTTGGCACCGATTGAAACACGTGGTTTGTCTTTGCGGTCCTGACGTGCCCAACCGAAATAAGGAACGACAGCGATAATGCTCTTTGCAGAAGCACGTTTTGCTGCATCGATCATCAGCAACAATTCCATCAGATTGTCTGAGTTAGGGAAAGTTGACTGTACGAGGAATACATGTTGTCCACGGATAGACTCTTCGTAAGATACTGCGAATTCGCCGTCGGCAAAATGTGTGATGTTCATGTTACCCAGCGGGCAACCCAGGCTGTTGCAGATTTTTTCTGCGAGGTATCTCGAATTTGTACCCGAGAATACTTTAAAAGGTGATGTTTCGCTCATTGTGTAATTAGATATATTTCCTTAATAATGATGCAAAGTTACGCCAATTCTTCAAGCCGGACAAGTTTTGTCCTGAAAAAATGTATCTGACTTAGTCGGCCAGCCGCTTTAATTTGCGGAAGTGGGTGATCAGTTCCTGATAATTGTAGTCGTAGGCCGGATCAAATTTGTTCCAGAGCGTTCCCATGATGGCAGCACCTCCGAATCCGAAATCCTTGACGCGAAGTAAATTGTTTTCGTCAATGCCTCCCAATGCAATGACCCGGCGGTCGATAATGCCGTTCTTGACTGCAGACCGGATTTCTTCTGCTGTGTATCCCGACTTATAATCTTGTTTGGAAATACTGTCAAAGATCGGACTCAGGAATACGTAATCGCATCCCGGTTTGTATTGTTTCACTTCCTCCAGTGAATGACAGGAACAGCTGATGTGGCCGGAATAACAGGCAGGAGGTTCCGGATTTCTCCGGTTCAGATGGATTCCTTTCAGGTTATATTCTTTTTTCAGATAGAAATGCCCATGAACGACGATTCGTTTGTGATATTTTTCAGGAATGAGCGTAAGCAGACGTTCCGCATAGACCGGCGCAGTGTCGGGCTTACGCAGATGAAGGATATCAAGCCCTTCATCAAACAGAGTGGTCAGAATCTTGTCTTCTTCCACAAAATACGTGGGAGTCGTTATCAGTATTAATTTCATGTAAACACAAATTAAGCCGCAAAGGTAATAATTTGTTTTAAATTTAAAGCATTATTGTGTATGATTCCATGGTGCGGAGATCAATTTGCCATAGTTTTCCGCTTAATACTTCTCCGTAACCCCCGATGATTTTCATGACTTCGTTGGCTTCCATGCAGCCGATTGCTCCCGGAGTAACTCCTAATACTCCTTTGAAAGGGGCAGGCATGGCAAGCATTTCTTCTTCATCGGGATATAAGGTACGGTAGTCAGGGCCTCCCTGGTAGTTGAATACGGATACCTGTCCTTCGAAAGCCAGAATTGCACCATATACATAAGGACGTCCCCAGTGGGCACATGCGTCGTTAATTATGTATCGGGTGGCAAAATTATCACAACCGTCCACGACGATGTCATAGTTGGCAATCAGTGATGCGGCATTCTCCTTCGTGAGCCGTGTGGGATAGGCATTGATCCGAATGTCATGGTTCAGGGCCTGCAGACGCTTTTGTGCTTGTAAAGCTTTGGAAAGACCGATTTCGTCTTCTGTATAAAGCACCTGACGCTGCAGGTTGCTTTCGCTTACGACATCATCATCGACCAGTCCGATGGTACCAACGCCCGCACCTGCCAGATAGAGGGCGATGGGGGAACCAAGTCCCCCAACGCCGACAATCAGTACACGGGCTTTGCTGAGTTTCTCCTGTCCGGTCTTGCCGATTTCCGGAAGGATTATCTGCCGGTTATAGCGCTCCATGTTTTCTGTCTTCATCCTACGGTCTTGAATAAATCGAAGGAAGCATCCCAATCCTTCCATACAGGTTCACGTCCCAGAGCCTTCAGGGCTTTCTCCACTTCCACAGCCTTGCGTTCATCGCTGACATGGAATTGTTCCAGAGCCTGAGGATAGGTGTAATATCCGCCCGGCTCCGTTTTGCTTTCGGCACTCATGGTGGTTACTCCTAATGTTGCCATGTGATCGCGGATGTTGGCCGGTTCACGGGTTGAATAGGAGATGTCCACGTCGTGATCAAATATTCGCATGGCGAATGTAACCTGAGCCAGTTCCCGGTCGCTCATAATGACATTCGGCTGGAAACCTCCGTTTTCGGAAGGACGCATACGGGGGAAGTTGACGCTATACTTGGTCTTCCAGTAATGTTTCTGGAGGTAACGCAGGTGATAGGCCATCATGGTGATATCAGTCCGCCATTCCTTTTCCAGTCCGATCAGGACACCCATACCGATGGAATGTACGCCGGCCTGTCCCATTCGGTCGAAACCATTGACACGCCATTCGAATTTGGATTTCATGCCCCGCGGATGATAAATGTTGTAATGTGCCTTGTTATAAGTTTCCTGGAAGCAGATTACTCCATTCATTCCATGCTTGATCAGTTCCGCATATTCTTCCGTTTTCAGAGGCATGACTTCAATCTTCAGATTGGAAAAATAAGGTTTGGCCAGATCGAGTGCCCGGGCAATGTAAGGAACCCCCGCCTTGGCCGGATTCTCTCCGGTAACAAGCAACAGGTTCTCAAAAGGAGCCAGTTTCTTGATGGCCTTGTATTCGTTTTCGATTTCCTCTTCTGTCAGAATGGTACGCTTCATGGGATTGCTGATGTGGAAACCGCAATAGACACATGAGTTGGTACATGAATTGGTGATATAAAGCGGAATGAACATGGAGATAGTCCGTCCGAAACGTTCTTCGGTATATTTGCGACTCAGCCGGGCCATTGTTTCCAGATACGGTTCTGCTGCAGGCGAGATCAGTGCCATGAAGTCGTCTATATCGCAATGTTCTTTAGCCAAGGCGCGGCGTACATCAGCGTCTGTCTTCGACAGGATGCGTTCCGTCGTTTCGTCCCAGGATATTTTTTCTAATTCTTCGCTAAACATGTTTTTCTATTCCTTAGTCTTTTTGTTCTTTTTTCTTTAAGTCGTGTGACAGGCGCATGGCGCAGAAGTTCGGGCCGCACATGGTACAGTATTCCCCATCGAGATGACGTCCGGCACGGAAATAAGTCTGAGCCCGTTCGGAGTCAAGTGAAAGGTCAAACTGGTCTTTCCAGCGGAATTCATAGCGTGCCTTGCTCAGGGCATTGTCGCGAACCTGTGCGCCGGGATGTCCTTTGGCCAGGTCGGCAGCATGAGCGGCAATCTTATAAGTCACGACACCTACCCGTACGTCTTCCTTGTCCGGCAGGGCGAGATGTTCTTTCGGAGTAACGTAGCAGAGCATGGCTGTACCGAGCCAGCCGATCTGGGCTGCGCCGATGGCTGAGGTGATGTGATCGTAGCCCGGAGCGATATCCGTTACGAGGGGACCCAGTGTATAGAACGGTGCATTGTGGCATTTTTCAATCTGGCGTTCCATGTTTTCCTTGATTTTGTGCAAGGGTACATGGCCCGGTCCTTCGATGAAGGCCTGTACATTCTTGGCCCAGGCACGGACAACCAGTTCGCCCATTGTATCAAGTTCGGCAAACTGAGCCTCATCGTTGGCATCCTGGATACATCCCGGACGGAGACCGTCACCCAATGAAATGGCTACGTCGTATTGGGCAAGGATGTCACAGATGTCGTCGAAATGTTCATACAGGAATGATTCGCGGTCGTGAACCAGGCACCATTTGCTCATGATGGAACCGCCTCGTGACACGATTCCGCACAGGCGCTTGTCGGCCAGATGTACGTTATGACGGCGGATTCCGGCATGGATCGTAAAATAGTCCACTCCCTGTTCGCACTGCTCGATCAGCGTATCGCGATAGATTTCCCAGGTCAGGTCTTCCACCTTGCCGTTTACTTTTTCCAGCGCCTGATAGATAGGTACGGTTCCTACGGGTACCGGACAGTTGCGGACGATCCATTCACGAGTTTCATGGATGTTTTCACCCGTAGAAAGGTCCATGAGGGTATCGCCTCCCCATTTGCAGCTCCAGACAGCCTTTTCCACTTCTTCGTCGATGCTTGAAGTCGTGGCAGAGTTCCCGATATTGGTATTGATCTTGACCAGGAAGTTCCGGCCGATGATCATCGGTTCTGCTTCGGGATGGTTGATGTTGGCAGGCAGAACGGCACGGCCTTCTGCAATTTCCTGGCGGACGAATTCCGGAGTGATGTAGGTTTCAATACCCAGTTCGCGGCAGTTCATGTTCTCGCGGATAGCCACATATTCCATTTCCGGCGTGATGATGCCCTGTTTGGCATAGTACATTTGCGTACAGCATTTTCCGGCTTTAGCCCGGTAAGGCAAGGCAATGTGTTCGAAACGCAGATGATCCAGTGAATGGTCGTCGCGGCGCATCCGTCCGTATTCGGAGGTGATTTCCGGAAGCTGTTCTACGTCGCCGCGCTTGACTATCCATTCTTCACGCAGACGGGGCAGACCTTTTTTCAGGTCTACTTCAATATTCGGATCACTGAACGGTCCGCTGGTATCATAGATATACACGTCGGGATTGGGAGTAATGACTTTCTCGCCGTTCTCGAAGGTGGTGCTGGGAACTTGTTCCACTTTGCGCATGGCAACACGGATTTCAGGAAATAAAGTTCCCGGCATATATACTTTTTCAGATCGTGAAAATTTGATTCGTTGGTTCATACGGTTATTCTTTTGCGCTGCATGAAAAGATGCAGCGGATTATTCATTCAGAAAACTTGTCAGAGGAGAGCTGGCTTCTGCTACGAAACTGTCAGCCTGGGTTCCCAGTCCGGCTTCATAAGCCCGGCGTCCGGAGATCACAGCTTCCTTGAAGGCCTGGGCCATAGCTACCGGATCGCCGGCAACGGCAATGGCTGTATTGACCAGACAAGCGGACGCTCCCATTTCCATGGCTTCCGCTGCATGGCTGGGTGCACCGATTCCCGCATCGACTACGACGGGAATGTTTGCCTGTTCGATGATGATGCGCAGGAAGTCACGTGTCTGTAATCCTTTGTTTGTTCCGATAGGAGCACCCAGAGGCATTACGGTTGCAGCTCCGGCTTCTTCCAGGTGTTTGCACAAGGTCGGATCGGCCTGGCAGTAGGGAAGTACCACGAATCCCATCTTAACCAGCTTTTCCGTAGCTTTCAGTGTCTCGACAGAATCGGGGAGCAGATAGCGTGGATCCGGATGGATTTCCAGTTTCAACCAGTTTGTTCCGAAGGCTTCGCGGGCCATCTGGGCTGCAAAGATTGCTTCTTCAGCATTGCGTACGCCGCTGGTGTTCGGCAGCAGCTGGATATGAGGATGAAGAATATGCTTCAACATGTCATCTTCTTTGTTTTCCAGTTCAATGCGTTTCATGGCAACAGTCACCATTTCTGTATCTGAAGCCAGAATTGCTTTTTCCATCAGATCGTTTGAGTTGAACTTTCCGGTTCCTAAAAACAGGCGTGAATGGAATTCACGTCCGGCGATGATAAGTTTTTCCATTTATGTAAGGTTTTAGTTATTTATACGTTCTGTATTTTCGGATTTCTTCCAGAATGCGGTGAGTTTCTTCTGCGGGAGAGTCTGCACGCAGGATCGTTCCGCTCAGGGCGATGCCTGACACGCCGGTTTGCATGATGGCCGGTATGTCATCGCAGGTAATGCCTCCAATTGCAACGATAGGAAGCTCTATGTGTTCCTGTTTCATGGTTGCAACGATGTTCCGGTACCCGTCGAGTCCTAAAATCGGGCTGAGATTCTTTTTGGTCGTCGTGAAACGGAAAGGGCCGCATCCGATGTAATCGGCACCTGCCTGATGAAGGCGGCGTACATCTTCTATGGTATTTGCCGTGCCGCCGATGATGAACTGTTTGCCCAGGATCTTCCGGGCTTCATCGACGGGCATGTCGTTCTTGCCCAGATGTACCCCGTCGGCTCCGGTCTTGCGCACAATTTCCACATGATCATCAATAATGAATGTAGCTCCATGCTCCCGGCAAAGGGGCAGGATGCGCAAGGCTTCCCGGGTGATTTCTGCTTCGGATGCATCTTTCATGCGCAGCTGGATCCAGCGGCAACCGCCTTTGAGAGCCATGCAGGCCGAATCGAAGTAGGAATAGCGGTCAGTGTAATGGGTGATGAATTGTAATTCCATGACTTTATCCTCCACAGGCTGCTTTAATGATGACCAGACTGTCTCCGTCTTTTACGGTCTGTTCAGCCCATTGGGCACGGGGAATCATTCGGTTGTTCAAGGCGATGGCTACTCCCTGAGCCGGAAGTTCCAGCTGACGGGCCACATCAGCCAGGGTATTTCCTTGTGTCAGTTCGGTCTCTTTGTTGTTTACCAGTATCTTCATAATTTAATTGCTTTAAAAGTATGAAGTAAATCCAAAGAGTGCTCTAGCAGGGAGAGGGCAGGAAAAATATGCCGATAAGCAACAATCCCTTCGTCGGTGCTAACCGCATCAGGTTCGTAGGGTATGATCTCAGCCCGTCAGGTAGGGCACCCCTTTGTTTTACTTGCTGGCAAAGGTAGTTAAAAGTTTGGAACGTGGAACGGTTTTAGTGCTTTTTTAACGTGAGTTCAACATAAAATCCTGCGGCTGCTCCACCTTCGCAAGGTTCGTTACGTGCTTACCGATGCTTCGGCCGGTGCAGAAGGATGTTATTTCTGTATCGATTTCCAGCTGCAAGTCGATTGACTTTCATTTGGAAGTTGATTGATTGCCTGTTGGAAATCGATCGACTTCGCCTTGTCAGTCAGACAAAATGTCCTCAGTCTGAAGGCGCAGGGTGCGGTGAAACCTCTTTTAAGTTCACAGAACATGATGTCAGTCGGTGGCGGAACATATTTAAGGGTTGTCGCGGAACAGCTGTACTTTGACGCCGAAAGAGAAACGCAGAATGTCTTTCATGCTCAGACTGCTGTTGGTTGCTTTACTGACCAGATACAGTTCGCACGTACTCACTTCGTAGAAGAGAGAGACAGAACGGAGCAAGTCATGTTCCGGACTGAAGGCAACTCTCTGTCCGATGAAAATATACGGACGCAGTTTGGTGCTGAAATTGTAGTAACGGTTCGGATAACGTCCGGGTTCTTTCTTCCAGAAATCTTCTCCGGCTATCGTTGTCACATATAAGCCGCAATAGAAAGGTTCTATGGCCCAGTGTCTGTCGAAACTGACACTCCAGGGGATGTAATTCTGCTTGACGGTGAAAGTCAGTCTGAACTGATCCGCATATTTTCTGGGGAGATATCCGACCAGGAAATCGGTTTCCCACTGGCACCGTTTCCCATAATCCCATCCCACGCCGAAGGCTGTCAAGCCCATTCCTCCGGCATATTGCATTTTGGCATGCGTAGGCTTCAGCCTTTCCCATCGTTCATATTTCAGGTGTACACGCTTGTCCCATTTCCTTTCCTGCTTCAGTGTCAGACTGTCTGCTGGTGCGGTTGTCTGTGACAAGGCGAAGAGAGGGAGCAGGCAGAAGGCGGATAATCCTGTTTTAATAATTGACCACTTCATACAGGTATTCATTTTCTTTAAGGGTAAAACGGAGGTACGCCCGTTTCTTGGCGCAGGTACATTCATAATATAAAATGCCGTCATCGAAAAAATCATTTACCTGGATACTGTGCCCGTGTCCGTAAACACAGAACTGCAGGCCCGGGAACTGGCGCAGATACAGCTGAAACACTCTGGCCACATTGTTGTTGAACTGTTCGGAATACGGTCCGGCATGCATGGCAACGATTGTTCTGCGTATGTCGGGTGAAAGGTTTTTCAGCAACTTTTCCAGAAACGAGAAATCCGGAATGGCATCTGAATAGTCGAACTCCAGCGCATTGGTATTTAAGCAGATAAAAAGAACGTCTCCGGCGGTAAATGAAAAGTTCTCTTCTCCGAAAATACGGTTGAACGCCTCTTTCCCGGTTGCCAGACAGTCGTGGTTGCCCAGCAGACAGACATAAGGAACGGAAAGACCGTTCAGGATGTCCCGCTGCTTCTCGAATTCCAGTTTCATCCCGAAGTCGGACAAGTCTCCCGTATGGACAACAAAGTCGATGCCTCCTTTCTCGTTCATGTCGGCCACGGCGTCTTCCGTCTCGTCATACCATCGCTGGGTGTCGCTGATGACGGCAAATGAGAATTCCTTTTTCCCGTCGAGTGCCGTTTCAATGCGTTGAATATTTCTGGCATTGACCTCTGTTTCACCGTCAATGTCGAGATCGTACGGATGATACTCAATCATGTCGCAGGCCTGCAAGAGTCCGGACAACGGCAAAAGCAGCGTGAACAGGTATCGTATATAAAGAGTTTTGCTGATTTTCATGATGCTTGCATTTTATTTGCAAAGGAAAGGATAAAAAAGAAAACGAATGGTATTTAAAAGTCGGTAAAAATGTTCCAAAAAGTAGGACTTTCTGAAAAATCATTATTTTTAGGTATTTCAGAACTCTCTTTCTTGCTCTTACTTTGCAATGTCAAATCAAGAAAGAATAAGATATGAAAAAGACTGGAATTTTTTATGGATCAACGACTGGCACTACGGAGTCTGTTGCCGGCCGGATCGCCGATGTTTTGGGCATTTCCTCTGCGGATGTCCACGATGTAAGCAAACTGACAGCCGAACTTGTTTCCGGTTATGAAGTTCTTCTGCTCGGAACCTCTACATGGGGAGACGGAGAGTTGCAGGATGACTGGTATGATGGTGTCAAGGTGCTGAAGGGAATGGATTTGTCTGACAAACTGGTCGGCTTGTTCGGATGTGGGGATTCGGAGTCCTATCCGGATACTTTTTGTGACGGAATGGGAATCCTTTATAGAGACCTGAAGGATTCCGGTTGTCGCTGGATAGGTGCCGTTCCTGCACAGGAATATACTTATGCTTCTTCCATCTCCGTGATTGACGGGCTTTTTGTAGGTCTGGCTCTTGATGAGATGAATGAAAGTGATCAGACGGATGCCCGCATTGCCTCATGGGCAGAAATACTGAAAGCGGATCTGGTATGATTGCTCCTGATATAAATCCTGTAGAGCTGAAGGTTTTCCTGAACCATATTTATGAACTCAAGAAAGGTGTGCGGCAGATGGTTCTTTATACAACTAACAGGAAGTATGAAGCATTTGCTGTACGCCGCTTGAAAAGTCAGCGTATTCGTTTTGTCATTCAGCCTGTTGATGAGGAACGGATCAATCTGTTTTTCGGCAAACCGGAATGTATCGATGCTATCCGTATGATGGTGAACCGTCCGCTGAATCTGTTGACGCCGGAAGAGGATTTCATCTTGGGAGCTATGTTGGGATATGACATCTGTGCGCAGTGTAAACGGTATTGTGACCGGAAGACACGGCGGAGATGTCTGGCTGAAAGCTGAGATAACAGGGTAAAGCTGCTTTGGGAAAAGGGCAGGGCACGGGCGGCTTCGCATTTGAACGTTGATTTTTGTGCGATCATTTTTTTCATCGTATATTTGCGCCATGAAATGTGTTTTTCTTGTCATAGGTTTCCTTTCAGTCGCTTTGGGCTTTGTCGGGATTTTTGTTCCCGTATTGCCTACCACTCCTTTTCTACTGTTGGCGGCTGCCCTGTTTTTCCGGAGTTCTCCCCGGGCATATGCCTGGTTGATGCAACACCGGTGGCTGGGACCTTATATCCGCAGCTTTCGTGAGGATCGCGCCATCCCGTTGCGGGCAAAGGTACTGGCCTTGTCTTTATTGTGGATTACTTCTGTACATTGCATCGTATTTCTTTTCGACTCCTGGTGGCTCCGGTTGCTGATGGGAGGCATTGCCGTGGGAGTTACTGTTTATCTGCTTTCTTTTAAGACACGTCGCATACATGAATAATATCAGTTTTATTACCCGGGCTGAGGCTGTTTCCCGCATGAATGAATGGGGAAGGCGGCAAGTTCCTTTTTTCTTTCTGACAGATGCTGACGGAGAAAAGTGTCTGGTAGAGCCGCTTGACCGTATTCCGGCGGATGAACTCCGGTTTGCTTTTCCGGGAATGTCTAATGCCGGAGAGTGCGAAACTCCGTATCCGCAGTCATTTTCATGGCTTTCTCATCCGCAGTCGTTCGAAACGTATAGCCGTTCATTTGAAATTGTCTATCGCAATTTGCATGCAGGGAATTCTTTTCTGACGAATCTGACCTGTATGACTCCGGTTGATACCGATCTGACTCTTTTGCAGGTGTTTGAACATGCAAAGGCCCGCTATCGGGTTTGGCTGAAAGACTGTTTTGCCTGTTTCTCTCCGGAAATATTTGTCCGTATTCAGAAGGGATATATCTATTCTTATCCGATGAAAGGTACGTTGGATGCAACCTTGCCGGATGCTGCCGGCCGCTTGCTGGCTGATGAAAAAGAGACGGCAGAACATGCGACGATTGTCGATTTGATCCGGAATGATCTAAGTCAGATTGCTACGGAGGTCTGTGTCCCCCGCTATCGTTATCTGGAAACTTTGCAGACTCATTGCGGACCGCTGCTTCAGATGAGTTCGGAGGTACGGGGACGTTTGCCGGAAAACTATCTGGAGCATCTGGGAACTTTCTTCTTCCGTCTGCTTCCTGCGGGATCGGTTACCGGGGCGCCTAAAAAGAAAACGGTGGACATAATCCATGAAGCGGAAACCGGAGAACGCGGATTCTATACGGGAGTTGCAGGATGGTTTGACGGACAGAATCTGGACAGTGCGGTGCTGATCCGTTTCCTGGAACAGACTCCCGAAGGCAGGCTGGTTTTTAAAAGTGGGGGAGGCATAACCTTTCAGAGTGATGTGAAGAGTGAGTATGAGGAAATGAAAAGAAAAGTTTATGTGCCGATTTATTGAGACCATACGCCTGGAGCATGGAAGAATCCTGCATGCCGGTTATCACAACCGGCGGTTGAACGCAACTCGCCGCGCTTGGTGGGGCGAAATGCCGGATTTGCATGTAGAAGATTATATTGTGCCGGAGTATACGGAGCGGACGCGATGCCGGATTGTTTATGGCCGCGAGATTGAGAGCGTGGAATACTTTGCTTATCAGCCCCGTCAGGTTTGCCGGCTGAGGCTGTTGGCTTGTGATACGATTGAATACCGTTACAAACAGGCAGACCGTTCCTTGCTGGATCAGCTGTATGCTTTACGGGGCGAAGCTGACGATGTGCTGATTGTACGGGAAGGGCTGATTACGGATACTTCCATAGCTAATGTTGCCTTATGGGACGGACGGCGATGGGATACGCCGGCCCGTCCGTTGCTGGCTGGAACCCATCGTCAGAGGTTATTGGATCAGGGAATTATTCAGGAACGGGATATCCGGGTAGCAGATCTGCCTGCATATCGGAAAATATGCCTGTTTAATGCCATGCTCGATTTTGAAGAAGTCGTGACGGATGTCAGCCGGATTCTTATTCCACCAGTTCATAACTGCTGATCTGAATGGGCATTTTCAGGTTGGGAAGCACTTTTTCCAGCATGATGCCTTCCAGGTTGTTGTATTCGTAGCCAAAGGTCGCACGAATCCCCTGAAGTATAAACTGGGTGGCACGGTCCAGGGCAATCGGCAAACTGTCTCCTTGCATTAAGGCTCCGGTAATGACGCTGGTAAATGTATCGCCTGTGCCCGGATAATGGGCGGGCAGATACGGACAGGTTACTTTCCAGTATCGGTTTCCGTTCCGGTTGTATGCATAGACCGAAGTCATGTGCGGATTGTCGCATACGGGAACGCTGGTGACAATTACGATTTCAGGGCCTGCGTCCGACAATTCCTTGAGATACGTTTTTAGTTCTGCATCCGATAAACTGGTCTGGTGAGGTTTGTCCAGAAGAAGGAACAGTTCTGTCAGGTTAGGAGTAATGATGTCTGCATGACGGATCAGCTGTCGCATTTCCCGTACCATTTCCTCTGTAATGCCTGTATATAAATGACCGTTGTCTCCCAATACGGGATCTGTAACAACCAGGTCTGTCGGACGGCGGAAGCGCTGGATAAAGGACTGTACGATCTGAGCCTGTTGCGCAGAGCCGAGGTAACCGGTATAAAAGGTGTCGAACTTGATATGAAGCTTTTCCCATTTTTCAATGATCTTTTTCATTTCTTCGGTCAGGTCAAGGAAAGAAAACTCCGGATATTGGGTGTGCGTGGAAAGTACGGCGGTTGGAAGGGGACAGACCTGAAAGCCCATTGTAGAAAGAATGGGAATGACTGCTGTCAGGGAAACACGTCCTACTCCGGAAAGGTCGTGCACGGCTACAATCTTTTTTACCTGGTTCTGTAATACGGCTCTATGCTCCGGCTGTTGTACGGCCGGCTTTTTACGGACCGTTTTGCGTGATTTCTCCCAGGCGGCTTTCCGGGCCTCGTACTGTTCGTATTGTCGTTCGATGTAATTATCTGCCATAAGAATCGTTCATATCTTGATATTGCTTGCAAAGTTGGTAAAAATCTAGCCAATATCTAAGGGTTTGACGGAAAACTTTGTGCGGATTGGCTGCTTTTTGTACCTTTGTAACCAAATGACTAATGAAAGATCTCTTATGAATATCCAGACTATCTTAGCCAATCTGAAGATTGAGCAGTTGAATCCCATGCAGCAGGCATCATTGAAAGCCTTTCAGGAAGGACGTGATCTGATTCTCCTTTCACCGACCGGATCCGGTAAGACTTTAGCTTATTTGCTTCCTTTGGTTTCTTCACTGAAGGAAGGAGTGGATGGCGTGCAGGCAGTTGTTTTGGTTCCTTCGCGTGAGCTGGCTTTGCAGATAGAGCAGGTATTCAAGGCCATGGGTACGGGCTGGAATGTCATGAGTTGTTATGGCGGACGTCCGGCGATGGAAGAACATCGTACCATGAAAGGAATACGTCCGTCTGTCATTATCGGTACGCCGGGGCGAATGAACGACCATCTGGATAAGCAGAATTTTGACGCGTCGACGGTCCGTCTGCTGGTCATTGATGAGTTTGACAAATGTCTGGAATTCGGATTCCAGGAAGAGATGGCGGAGGTCATTGGAAAACTTCCTGCTTTACGTCGCCGTTTTCTTCTTTCGGCAACCGATACGGAAGAAATCCCCCGTTTTACAGGATTGAATCAGACGGTCAAACTGGATTTTCTGAATCCGGAAGAACAGGTTTCTGAACGTTTACATATATATAAGGTGTGTTCACCGGCCAAGGATAAACTGGAAACTCTTTATAAGTTGCTTTGCTCGCTGGGCGATGCTTCTACACTTGTTTTCTGTAACCATCGTGAAAGTGTGGATCGGGTGATGAAATATCTGCATTCCCAGAAAGTTTACTGTGAAGCTTTCCACGGAGGAATGGAACAGGATGACCGGGAACGGGCCTTGTATAAATTCCGTAACGGAAGTTGTCATATCCTGATCTCAACGGATCTGGCTGCCCGCGGACTGGATATTCCGGAGATCCGGAATATTGTACATTATCATTTGCCGGTGGGTGAGGATGGATTTATCCACCGCAATGGCCGGACGGCCCGCTGGGAAGCTGAAGGTTCCGCTTATCTGATTCTTCATTCTGAAGAAAAACTGCCTTCCTGGTTACCGGAGATTTCTGAAGAATATGTCTTGCCTGAACAGCTGCCGAAACCGGCTTTGCCTAAGTTTGTGACTCTCTATATAGGAAAAGGGAAAAAGGATAAAATTAACCGGATCGACATTGTTGGTTTCCTTTCTAAAAAAGGAGGCCTGAACCGGGAAGACGTTGGACGGATAGACGTAAAAGACCATTATGCTTTTGCCGCTGTTTCTCGTGTAAAAGTAAAACAAATGTTAAAAATGATACAAAATGAAAAGATAAAGGGGGTAAAAGCTTTGATAGAACTGGCAAAATAATAACTTTGTGCTATCTTCTCATTGGCAGAAAAGGGTTTCAGCCTTTTCATACTGCGGCTTCAGACTATCTCTTCAGGCCCCAGCTTATATTTATGTGTCAATTTGTTACTTAAAATGGATGCTTGCTGGCATAAATGAAGAAATATTTTTCTTTTTGCATAAAATTATCACGAAAACTTTTGGAAGTCTAGGAATAATCACTAAATTCGCAAGTGTAAGAACTAACCCAATGTTTAACCAAAACAAACTTCCAAATGAAAAAGCATAATTTTAATGCGGGACCTTCTATCCTGCCTCGTGAGGTAATCGAAAAGACAGCTCAAGCTATACTTGATTATAATGGATCAGGACTTTCGTTGATGGAAATCAGTCACCGCGCTAAAGACTTCCAGCCTGTGGTGGATGAAGCGGTTGCGCTGTTTAAGGAACTTCTGAATATTCCGGAAGGTTATTCGGTTTTGTTCCTGGGCGGAGGTGCAAGCATGGAGTTCTGTATGGTTCCTTATAACTTCCTCGAAAAGAAAGCAGCTTATCTGAATACGGGAACATGGGCCAAGAAAGCACTTAAAGAAGCGAAAGCTTTTGGTGAAGTGGTGGAAGTGGCTTCTTCCGAAAAGGATGGCTTCACTTATATTCCGAAGAACTATGAAGTTCCGGCTGATGTGGACTATTTCCATATAACTACGAACAATACGATCTATGGTACGGAATTGCATGCTGATCCTGATGTAAATGTTCCATTGGTGGGCGATATGTCTTCTGATATTTTCTCCCGTCCGGTAGATGTATCGAAGTATATTTGTATTTATGGCGGTGCACAGAAGAATCTGGCTCCGGCCGGTGTGACTTTCGTCATTGTGAAAGACGATGCGCTGGGTAAAGTTTCCCGTTATATTCCGACCATGTTGAACTACAAGACTCACGTAGAAAAAGGTTCTATGTTCAATACTCCTCCGGTAGTTCCTATTTATGCAGCTCTTCAGACCTTGCGCTGGATTAAAGCACAGGGCGGTGTAGAGGAAATGCAGCGTCGCGCTAAAGTTCGTGCGGAGATGTTGTATGCAGAAATAGACCGTAACAAATTGTTCCGCGGAACAGTTACGGATAAAGGAGACCGTTCACTGATGAATATTTGCTTTGTCATGGCCGATGAATATAAGGATCTGGAAGCAGAATTCCTGAAATTTGCGACAGAGAAAGGCATGGTCGGCATCAAGGGACACCGTTCAGTAGGCGGATTCCGTGCTTCCTGTTACAATGCAATGCCGGTAGAAAGTGTACAGGCACTGATTGACTGCATGCAGGAATTTGAAAAGATGCATTGATCTTAGCGCCTGATAAGGATTTTGACATCCGTTACCGCAGGTGGTAACGGATGTCTTCTACTATTGAAATTCACTTTATCTCTTGTAACTCTTAAATTATTTTTCTATGAAAGTTTTAGTTGCCACAGAAAAACCGTTTGCCAAGGTAGCGGTTGACGGTATTCGTTCAGAAATAGAAGCAGCCGGTTATGAATTGGCTTTGCTTGAAAAATATACTGAAAAAAGTCAGTTGCTGGATGCGGTAAAAGATGCTGATGCTTTGATTATCCGTAGCGATATTATAGACGAAGAAGTATTGAATGCTGCTGGGCAATTGAAAATCGTGGTGCGTGCAGGTGCCGGATATGATAATGTCAGTCTGGAAGCAGCCACAGCTCATCATGTTTGCGTAATGAATACGCCGGGACAGAATTCAAATGCCGTGGCAGAACTGGCATTTGGCTTTATGGTAATGGCTGTACGTAACTTCTATGACGGAAAGTCAGGTACGGAGTTGAAAGGCAAAAAACTGGGTATTCATGCTTATGGTAATGTCGGACGGAATGTTGCACGTATTGCCAAAGGTTTTGGAATGGATATTTACGCATACGATGCTTATTGTCCGAAAGAAGCCATGGAGGCTGATGGCGTGAAGCCGGTTGATTCTCCGGAAGTTCTATATTCCACTTGTGATATTGTATCTTTGCACATTCCTGCTACCGCTGAAACAAAGAACTCCATTAATTATGATTTGGTGAATCTGATGCCGAAGAATGGTTTGCTGGTCAATACAGCCCGAAAAGAAGTCATTAATGAAGCAGATCTGCTTCGTCTGATGAACGACCGTGCTGATTTGAAATATATAACTGATATTATGCCGGTTCATCATGATGAATTTGCAGATCATTTCCCGGGACGTTATTTTTCTACTCCCAAGAAGATGGGTGCTCAGACAGCTGAAGCCAATATCAATGCAGGTATTGCTGCCGCCCGTCAGATTGTAGGATTCCTGAAAGATGGATGTGAAAAATACCGTGTAAATAAGAAATAAGTACTTCATAAATGTTGCCATGAGAATGAATGAAAATGAGAAGCGCATTCTGCTTCCTTTGGCCGTGGGCAATACGCTGTTATTGATCTCTTCTCTTTGTAAATCGCAATTGGGCGAGTTTGGAGATGGCCTATTATGCGGGATGACATTGATGTGTTATATCTATGCATTTATTCTCATGGTAGTTTTTTTCAGAAATAATTTGAAACATTATGGCAATCGTTAAACCCTTTAAAGGTATACGTCCTCCCAAAGATTTGGTTGAACAGGTCGCTTCGCGTCCTTATGATGTGTTGAATTCAGCTGAGGCTCGTGCAGAAGCGGCTGGTAATGAAAAGTCGCTTTATCACATCATCAAGCCGGAAATTGATTTCCCGGAAGGAACAGATGAACATGATCCGCGGGTGTATGGCAAGGCTGCCGAGAATTTCCTGAAGTTTCAGGAGAAAGGATGGCTGGTACAGGACAAGAAAGAATGTTATTATATTTATGCCCAAACCATGAATGGCAAAACACAGTATGGTTTGGTCGTTGGTGCTTATGTTCCTGATTACATGAATGGAGTAATCAAGAAACATGAACTGACCCGTCGTGACAAGGAAGAAGATCGCATGAAGCATGTGCGCGTAAACAATGCCAATATCGAGCCGGTATTCTTTGCTTATCCGGATAATGATGTGCTGGATGCAGTTGTTGCTAAATATACGTCTCGCCAGCCGGAATATGATTTCATTGCACCGGGAGATGGCTTCGGTCATACATTCTGGGTAATTGATGAGGATGCCGATATTGCAGCCATTACGAAAGCATTCGAACAGATGCCTGCCTTGTATATTGCCGACGGACATCATCGCAGTGCTGCGGCAGCATTGGTCGGGGCGGAGAAGGCCAGACAGAATCCCAATCATAAAGGGGATGAGGAATACAACTATTTCATGGCTGTTTGTTTCCCTGCCAGTCAGCTGACAATCATTGATTATAACCGGGTGGTGAAAGATTTGAACGGTCTGACTCCGGCTCAGTTCCTGGATGCGCTGCGAAAACATTTTGACGTGGAAGAAAAAGGCACGGAAATCTATAAACCGGCTGCTTTGCATAATTTCTCTCTTTATCTTGACGGAAAATGGTATAGCCTGACAGCCAAACCGGGAACGTATGATGATCATGATCCGATTGGAGTACTTGATGTAACAATCTCTTCCAATCTGATTCTAGATGAGATCCTGGGCATAAAAGACCTGCGTTCTGACAAACGGATTGACTTCGTAGGCGGTATTCGTGGTCTTGGTGAATTGAAGAAACGGGTTGACAGCGGTGAGATGAAGATGGCGCTGGCCCTTTATCCAGTATCCATGAAGCAATTGATGGATATTGCTGATACAGGAAATATCATGCCGCCCAAAACAACCTGGTTTGAACCGAAATTGCGTTCTGGATTAGTGATTCATAGGTTAGATTGATTGTTTCAAGAAAACAAAATGCGGATTCTTGCCTGAGCCGTCAGACGACTTTGTGTAAGATCCGCATTTCTTGTTGGGGGATTTTCATTACCTTTGCGCTATGGAAGATACTTATAGAACAATCGAGGAAATGGCCGAGTCAGTTTATACTGAAAAGCGCAGCAAATTTATTGCCATTGCGCTTCCGGTGCGTACACTGACCGATGTGAAGAATTATCTGGAAGAATATCAGAAGAAATACTATGATGCCCGTCATGTATGCTATGCATATATGCTGGGACCGGCCCGTAAGGATTTTCGGGCCAATGATAATGGAGAGCCTTCAGGAACAGCAGGAAAACCGATTCTGGGGCAGATCAATTCCAATGAGTTAACCGACATTCTGGTTATCGTGGTACGGTATTTTGGGGGAATCAAACTGGGAACAAGCGGATTGATCGTAGCATATCGTACTGCTGCGGCACAGGCACTGGCCGAAGCTCGTGTAATCGAAAAAACAGTAGATGAGCAGGTGACCGTGGCCTTTGAATATCCGTTTATGAATGATGTGATGAGGATCGTTAAGGAAGAATCGCCTGAGATTGTAGAACAGTCATACGATATGGATTGTCTGATGACCTTGCGGATCCGGAAATCGCAGATGGACAAGCTCCGTTCACGTCTTGAAAAGGTAGAAACGGCCAGGTTTGTGGAGGTGTAACAGTTTTGTAATACATTTGACATACCTGTTTTATCTGACTCAGATACCTTTGCCGCCAGAATAAAAAGACATAATCAATGAGAAAAATTGCATCTGTGCTGCTGGCGGCATTAACCATAGCCTCTGCAAGCGCCCAAGACTGGAAACAGTATCTGCCGGAAGTCCATGGAACGGTTCGGGGAAAATATGAGTATCAGACTTCCACTGATGAACAGCGTTTTCAAGTTCGTAACGCCCGAGTCAGTTTGGACGGAAAAGTACATTCCTTGGTAAGCTATAAAGCTGAAATAGACCTTTCTGATGAAGGACAAATCAAGATGTTGGATGCCTTTGCGCGTGTAACTCCTTTGGAAGATTTCAAAATCACTGTCGGACAGATGCGTGTTCCTTTCACTATTGATGCACATCGTTCTCCACATCAGCAATATTTTGCCAACCGTTCGTTTATTGCCAAGCAGGTAGGTAATGTCCGTGATGTCGGTGCAACCTTAGGCTATTCCATGGATGAAGGTTTTCCTTTTATCCTTGAGGGAGGACTGTTCAGCGGTTCTGGACTGACGGCCCAGAAAGAATGGCACCGTGTTCTGTGCTATTCGGCCAAGTTGCAGCTGATGCCGTGGAAAGATTATAATCTGACGCTGAGTACGCAGCGTATCCGTCCGGAAAATGTAAACATTTATATGTACGATATCGGTACTTATTATAAATGGAATAACTGGCATTTTGAGGTTGAAGGATTGTATAAACGCTATGCACATGATTCTTTCCAGGATGTATGGGCTGTAGATGCTTTTGTCAATTACGACTGGTTTATTCAGAAGAAGAAATTCCCGTTCAAGAAGATTTCCTTCCTGGCTCGTTTCGACTATATGGGCGATCACAGTGACGGTACGCTTAATGAGGACGGTCAGATGTATATCACCGATTATGAACGCAAGCGTGTTACCGGTGGTCTGACTTTCAGCTTCGGTAAACCGTTCCAGGCAGATTTACGCTTAAACTATGAAAAGTATTTCTACGATAACCAGGCATTGGCCAAAGCTTCAGAGCAGGATAAGCTGGTGGTAGAAATGATGGTTCGCTTCTAAAGAATCACACACAAAAAAGGCTTCGGCGTTTTGATGTGAACGTTTCGACGTTTGTGTCAAAACGCCGAAACGTTTTTTTAAAAGCCATCGGGCTTTTTTATGCTCTGAATCCGATACGTGCAGAAGCTTTCAGTTTCAGAGGATAACATTCCTGGAAGCGTTGGGCGGCAGAGGTAATGTCACAAGCTTCGATGGTGCAGAACAACTTCCGGCTGGAGATCTCGGGGTGGGGAAGCGACATAATTCTCCGGGCCATACTCTTGAGAATTCCCTGGTTGATCAGGTTGTGTATCCAGCGTCCGTTTCCGAAATATTCATCACGTTGGGCAGAAGCCTCTCTGACCAGCAGTTCCAGTTGCCGGTCAGCTTCCGGTGTGAGAATGAAGTTCCGCTGCTGCAGTGAGCGGTGAGCCATTTCCAACAGTTCTTCAGCTGTGTAATCATCGAAGTAGAACCGGAGAGGAAAACGGTCTTTCAGTCCCGGATTACTTTGAAGCAGGATGCACATTTTATCTTCATAGCCTGCCAGAATAATGATCATGTCCGGATTGGGTTCGGAAAGAACCGTTAACAGAGCCTGAATGACTTCCTTGCCATAGTCCTTTGAATAGGTATCCTTTTCGATCAGGGTGTAGGCTTCATCTATAAACAGAACTCCGCCGCGGGCCTTGTCAATGACTTCTTTCATCTTTTTTTCCGTTTGGCCGATATATTCCCCGACAAGGTCGGTACGTGATACTTCCACGGTGTGTCCGCTGGAGAGAACTCCAATGTAATGATACATTTTCCCTACCAGCCGGGCCACTGTTGTCTTGCCTGTTCCGGGGTTCCCCAGAAAGAGCATGTGATGACGGTTTTCTGTGCCTGAATCCAGGGAAAGATCTTTACGCCTTTGCAGAAAGCAGGACATCATCCGGGCCTCTGCCATATCTTCCTTTACGCGATGGAGACCGACCATCTCCTGTAATTCCAGCTCGGCGGCACAAGGGGCATTGAAATTCCGGATCTGCGAAGGAGGATTGGTGGGATCATCGAAAGGCAGAGGGGTATCAAAAGGAAGCGACTCAGAACTGTCGGGATCAGACTCCGGAGGAAGGATGTGAAAGGTGGTTTCATCTGTAAAAAGGCTTTCGAAGGCCTGGCATTCCTGAAACAGGCTGCTGATATATTCACATTTTCCATGGAAGATGTATACGGGATCTTGAGGAGCCCTGTTCCTGATCAGGTCCGCCGCTCGGGTGAGGATAATGGCTTTCTGTGAATTGATCTCCAGATCACCTATCTCTATAATGATGACTTTTTTCCGGGCCGTTTTCTGTTTCAACTGTTTCCAGGTAATGTCTCCGGTCATCAGCTCCTTGAGGGAAAGACTGAAACGGTCGTCTACGTTTGAACCGGTGAAATAGTTTGACAGTATAAAGAAGGTGAAAGCTTTGGCCAGAAGTGTCCGACTGCTGTCTACAAGCAAACAAGGAAGAACCTGAGCAGGATCAGTATATATACGGAAGCGTCTGATAAGTTCCTGAACGGGAAGCGTCTTGAATTTCCCTTCATACAGTTTAGGCCACCAGGCGGTGTTGCACAGCTGTTCTGCGAAAAATTTCTGATCCGGATGCAAACGTATGTTTTCCAGTCTGGTTCTGCTCCATTTCTCGTACTTGTTTTTTGGGGAAAGAGCAGCATACCATTGTGGATATCCATTCCGGAAGATAAAAACATGATACAGACTTTCGTCCCAAAAACTGTCGGAAACCAGTTGGAAACGTATTTTCAGAGGAGTTTTCCTGGAAGAAAATTTCCGTGAGTCACTTCCTGTCAACTGGTAATCGGCCGAGTAAATGCGTACGTCCAGTTCGTTTGTATCTGTAAGAGGCTCGTCAGAAATTATTTCAACAACCAGCTGGTTGCAGGCATATTCAGGACCGGTGAGGCTTTCATCGAATGAGCGCATGGCTCGTAAAACAAGATTTTTCATAAGCAACAAATGAATTAATGAATAAATAAATGAAAAGATAAAATTGACCGCCGCGGGAAGTTATATATCCGCGGTCGTGCAAAAGAAACCCCTGCTTCCCCGTTGAAGAAGAGGTTAAGAACTCGTACGTCAAAGAGCACAACAATCCCTGCCACTCCCGTCAGTGGCTTTGATCGATGGAAATACGTTTGGTTGCCAAATCCCTTAGTCAGGGAGCCAGCAGGATGTAACCGATCATTTGTTGTTCAACTTTGACTTTCATTTGTTGTTTATTTTTAAGGAAAGCTTCCGCCTGTAGAAAAATAGGGAAGCAGATATATGGACAAAATTAGAAAATGTTTTCGAGTCTGACAATGGTTCTGTCATATTTTTCTTATCTTTACCTGAAAAACAGAAAGTCATGTTAGCTTATACATATATAGAAAAAGGCCGGTTCTCGATGTTGGAGAAGCCTGTTCCGGAGTTAAAGGATCCGTGTGATGCCCTGGTACGTGTCACGCTCGGAAGTATCTGTACCAGTGATCTGCATATCAAGCATGGAAGTGTTCCCCGTGCTGTTCCGGGCATTACGGTGGGGCATGAGATGGTAGGAATTGTTGAGCAGGTAGGTTCCGGAGTTACTACGGTTAAGCCTGGTGATCGGGTAACGGTGAATGTGGAAACATTCTGTGGCGAGTGCTTTTTCTGTCAGAAAGGATATGTAAATAATTGTGAGGATCCGGATGGAGGATGGGCTTTGGGCTGTCGCATTGACGGAGGACAGGCCGAGTATGTACGTGTGCCCCATGCAGATCAGGGATTGAACCGGATTCCGGATGGAGTGACCGACGAACAGGCTTTGTTTGTAGGGGATATTCTGGCTACCGGATTTTGGGCAGCGCGTATCTCGGAGATTACGCCGGACGATACAGTCCTTATTATAGGAGCAGGCCCGACTGGAATTTGTACGTTGCTTTGCGCAATGCTGAAACATCCGCGCCGCATTATTGTGTGCGAAAAATCGGAACAGCGGGCTCGTTTTGTGCGTGCGCATTATCCGGATGTAGAAGTGACAGATCCGGACAACTGTCTGTCTTTCGTAAAATCACACAGTGAGCATGGAGGAGCTGATGTGGTCATTGAAGTTGCAGGGGCTGATGATACTTTCCGGCTGGCCTGGGAGGCAGCCCGTCCGAATGCGACTGTCACCGTTGTGGCTCTGTACGATCGTCCGCAGGTTCTTCCGCTTCCCGATATGTATGGCAAGAATCTGACCTTCAAGACAGGTGGAGTAGACGGATGTGACTGTGCGGAGATTCTCCGTCTGATTGCAGAAGGAAAGATTGATACTACGCCGCTGATTACCCATCGTTTTCCGCTTGACCGGATAGAAGAAGCCTATCATATTTTTGAGAACCGTCTGGACGGGGTGATCAAAATAGCCATTACGGAACGTAGCCGTTAGTCAGCATTTCTTACCGGCCGTTTCAGAGCAGTCCTGTGTGCTGGATGTAGGCCATGAACTGTTCTTTGTAATTCTCTCCGATGGGTATATATGTATCTTTCCCGAAGAGAATCCGGAAGCGGGAAACTTCGGTGATTTGATGCAGATTGACAATGTAGGAGCGGTGTACACGCATGAAATAAGGAGGAAGCAGGGTTGAGAATTTCTGCAGGCTGTTCAACGTGATGACCGGTTTGTTCCGGTCTTCCAGGTATATGCAGATATACTCACTCATGCTTTCAATGTAAATAATCTTGTCTATATTGATGCGTATCATCTTGTACTCACTTTTTACGAAAAGTGTGCGCTCCTTGTCATCCCAGTCTGTTTGTGCCTGTGATGTGTTGTGGGCCATGCTATACATTTTCCTGGCCTTTTCAGCAGCTTTCAGGCAGTCTCCCAGATCGAATGGTTTCATCAGGTAATCAACGGCATTCAGCCGGAATCCCTCAATGGCATATTCGGAGTAGGCTGTTGTGAAGATAATCATCGGTGCCTGAGGGAGTGAACGTACGAATTCGATTCCATTCAGGTCGGGCATATTGATATCCACAAAAAGCAGGTCGATGGTGTGGCTGGCCAGTACTTTACTGGCCTGATGTGCATCCTGGCAGGAAGCTATCAGTTTCAGGAATGGGATGCGTGAGATATAGCCGGCCAGTTGGGCCAGAGCCAGTGGTTCATCGTCAACAATCAGACAGTTCATCATGACAGGAAAGGAATAATAAGTAAAACTTCAAAACAATTTTCGCTCTCATTGGTGGTGAATGTATAGTTGTTTCCATACAACAGATGAAGCCTTTTCTTGATATTGTCTATACCGATTCCATGATAGGCATCTTTGTGGGCATGTGTATGTTTGCTATTCTTGCAATTAAAGATGACACCCTCGTCTGCCAGTTCGATGCGTACTTCAATAAACGAAGGCTCCTGATAGCTCACGCCATGCTTGAAAGCGTTTTCCAACAGGGATATGAAAAGCAGGGGAGGTATCTGTACGCAGGGCACAACGACAGGAAACTCTGTGCGTATGTTCAGATTGTCGATATACCGGAGCTTCATCAAGGCTATGTAATTCTCCAGGAACTGTATTTCGTGTTCCAGTGAAATCTGGTTCTTGTTTGCCTCGTAAAGAACGTATCTCATCAGCTTGGAAAGTTCAATAATGGTTTTCTTGGCCTGTTCTGTATTGAGATCCACCAAAGCATATATATTGTTGAGAGTATTCATAAAGAAGTGCGGGTTGAGCTGGTACTTCAGGTATTGCAGCTCTGACTCCAGCCGCTGGCGTTCCAGATCTTTCAGCATTTCATCATCGCGCAGAGATTTCAGAAAAAGCCGGATGGAAAGATTAAATCCAACCAGCAGGACCGCAATCGCAATGTGAATGGCCTGGAACGGAGGACGGATAGGAGGGCGTCCGTTCTCTGAATCCGGCATTAACGGAAGCTGGGGGAGCGGCAGCCACGATTCAGCAGGTTCAAAAGTTCTTTCTTTTTGTCCTTTGAGGGGTGGTTCTGGATGCAGGGCTTCCAGCCATCCTGGCATATACAGGAAAAGGATGCCGATTGTAAAGATCACGGCAAGCATGTATCTGACATAGTATTTTTTCAGAAACAGTTGCGGGATAAGCAGGAAGTTATGGATAAGAAACAGTACAAAGAAAGGCAATACCAGCATTCCTGTTTCAAGAATGACGTTTTTCAGTTCTCCGGCTTGCAGCGTATGATCGTCGTCTAACAGCAGGTTGATGGGTGGAATGCACAAAATGAGCAGCCACATGGATAGATAGATAACTTGTTCCAGCAGTTGTTGTTTTTGCAGATATTTCATTATAGTCTATTTTTGTTCGCTACAAATTTAGGCTCGTAATGAGGTGGCTGCAATAAAAATCGGCGAACGGAATGATTTTACAGACAAACCTGTACTATTTAATATTTTTTTCTTTTTCTATTTTGGCCCTTGTCTCCTCTTCGGGAGTTGGCTGATAAAAATGAGGAGTTGGCTGATTTCATCAAATGAAATCAGCAGCCCCTTCTATATTTGTCCTCCGGAAAAGAGACGAATGTTTGTTTTGTATAATAAGAACGCAGCTGTACCCGGAGTCCTGGCTATGGATTGCCGGATTCCGGAACAGTTTTCTTTTCCTGTGAGTAGAATGATTTAGTATAAACAATCTGAAAATAGTCTGAATGGGAAAAACAGTTTGGATGGGAATCGGGATGATTACTGCAAGTTTGCTGGCTTGCCAGAATGAGGAGTTGGAATATTATCCCATTGAGAAAAAACATTTGGGTGAGGCCTATACGGAATATGTGGACAACAATGTGCAGTCGGAAAGTTCGGGTGATTATATCGTTCTGAATTTTTACCCGGAAGAGATAACCGATTTATCGTATGTTACCTATAATGAGTCCTCGTGTTCGTTTCATATTTATCGGGGCAGTACCAATAAGTATGTAATATCCTGGGACTACGATACGGATGGAAGTTATGTAGAGGTTCAATATATGCAGAATGGTTTCTGGTATACCATCAATGACCAGCAACATTCCGGAGAGTATACCTTGTTGGCGAATGATGGTATGGGAGTCCGCATGCGGATTCAGAGTGGAGGAGTTACAGTTCATCGCTTCAATATCCGTGAAGCTGGTGAAGAATAGTGGCATTATTTTGTTTCATTATAAGTTTCTTTGTAGTTTCGGCAGACTGTCCGCGTTCCGATGTCGTTCGGAGGTTATGCGGGCAGCTGCCTTTACAAAGAGTAAGCGGCCTGAGTGGCCGAAAAGAAGTTTAGAGAGGATTTCTCTGGGTAATTTTTAAAAGATATTCGGAAAAGACCAGCGCAGATTTCTTGCGATAGCTTCCTTGGGGCCAGAACAGGCATCCTTGTGAGGAGAGGCTGTCAGCACAAAGAATGGGAATTTGTTTCAGATTGGCTTCACCCCGGACGGCGGCCTGTGTCAATATCGTAGCCCATTGTCCTCCCGATAATGTATGAATAATGGTGTGTACATCATCCATTTCAATTCCGATAGTAGGTTTAAGCTGGTTTTGCCGGAACAGTTCATCTACTTTTTTTCTTGTGGCAAATCCTTTTTCCGGCAAGATCAGAGGAGTCTGTGCCAGCCGTTTTAAGGTAATTGACGATAAGTTAGCCATGGCGTGTGACTGATGCACGATAAAACAAAGCCTTGATGAAAATAGCGGCAAGGTTTCAAACTGTGCAGCGTGATTGTCCGGTTTGAAAGAAAGTACAAAGTCCAGATCGTTTTCCTCCAGTCTTTTCAGAAGCTCTTCAGAAGTCGCAAATCTGATTTCAACTTTAATCTTAGGATATATTTTAGTAAACTGATTCAGTGCTGCAATCAGCAATGGGCTCATGCTGTAAGTCACTCCGATATGGAGACTGCCCGTTTCTATTCCCTTCAGATCGCGGATGATCTGTTTGCCATTTTCGGCATCCTGTATTGCCTTATGCGCATAAGGTAAAAATGCGACTCCTGCTTCCGTGGGAATAACTCGTTTTCCGACACGGTCAAAAAGTAATACATCCAATTCATTTTCCAGCTGCTTGATTTGTTGTGACAGTGTACTTTGAGATATATGTAGCGCCCGGGCTGCTTCCGAAAAGTTTTGCAATTCGCAAGCCTGTTTGAAGTATTTCAGTTGTCTTAATTCCATTTTTAATCGTTTTTCTCTATTGTTCTTATCGAAAAAATGATTTTTGCAAATATAGATGAATATTTTGTTTCAGCCTATATTTGCTCCAAACCAGATGAAAATTAAATGTTTAATGAAAGCTACAGTACTATATTACAGTCGTCGAGGAAAGACGGCCGGTTATGCTCGTGAAATAGCGATGTATTTATGGTCCAAGGGACTGGATGTCAGTTTGAGCTCCTTGACAGACTATGATCCGGAGAAACTGTCAGGGACAGATTTCCTGTTTACCGGATGCTGGACTTGTGGATGGTTTGTAATCGGGCAGCATCCACATCGTCGCTGGAAGGAGTTCAGCCGGAAACTTTCGGGAGTAATACCAGCCGACCGGACTCTTCTTTTCACAACATATAAGTTTCGTACCGGTTCTCTTTTTGGACAGATGAAAAAGACTTTGCATATTCCCCGTTCTGTCCGGGTTCCATGTCTGAGCTCCAAAACAGGATTTCTGACAAAGGAAAATAAAGAATTGCTGGATCAGTTTATTCATTCATAATCTATTCATAACCCTTAAAAACAACATTTATGGAAAGTAAGAAATTAACGAGTGCTTCAGGTGCTCCTGTTGCAGACAATCACAATGTTGCTACTGCCGGCCGGAGAGGTCCGATGCTTCTGCAGGACGTATGGTTTCTTGAAAAGTTAGCTCATTTTGACCGTGAGGTAATTCCTGAACGCCGGATGCATGCCAAGGGTTCCGGTGCTTTTGGAAAATTTACGGTAACTCACGATATTACTTCTTATACGAAGGCAGCCTTGTTTTCTCAGATAGGAAAAGAGACAGAGGTTTTTGTCCGTTTTTCCACAGTGGCCGGTGAACGTGGTGCGGCAGATGCGGAACGTGATATCCGTGGCTTTGCAATTAAATTCTATACGGAGGAAGGAAACTGGGATCTGGTCGGTAATAATACTCCTGTCTTCTTTTTGCGGGATCCCTTGAAATTTCCTGATTTGAATCATGCCGTGAAGCGCGATCCGAGAACCAATATGCGCAGTCCGCGCAACAACTGGGATTTCTGGACTTTGCTTCCTGAAGCTCTTCATCAGGTAACGATTACCATGAGCGACCGGGGAATTCCGGCGTCCTACCGGCACATGCATGGATATGGAAGCCATACTTTCTCTTTCATCAATGCGGAAGGCAAACGCACCTGGGTGAAATTCCATCTGCATACAAAGCAGGGTATTAAGAATCTGACGGATCAGGAGGCAGAAGCAATCATTGCCAAGGACCGTGAAAGTCATCAGCGGGATTTGTATGAGAATATTGAGCAGGGAAATTTCCCTCAGTGGACCATGTATGTACAGTTGATGACGGAGGAACAGGCTGCCGAATGTCCTTTTAATCCGTTTGATCTGACTAAGGTCTGGTCACAAAAGCAATATCCTCTTATTGAAGTGGGCGTATTGGAACTGAACCGTAATCCGGAAAACTATTTTGCCGATGTAGAACAGGCAGCCTTTAATCCGGCCAATGTGGTTCCGGGTATCAGTTTCTCTCCGGACCGTATGCTTCAGGGACGCCTTTTCTCTTATGGTGATGCACAACGTTATCGTCTGGGCGTAAATCATTATCAGATTCCGGTAAACCGCAGCCGTTGTCCTTTCCTGAATATGTATCATCGGGATGGCCAGATGCGTGTGGACGGAAATCATGGTTCTACTTTGGGCTATGAGCCGAACAGCTATGGTGAATGGCAACATCAGCTGGAATATAAAGAACCTCCTTTGGAGTTGGACGGAGCTGCATATCAGTGGGATTTCAGAGAAGACGATTCTGATTACTATTCTCAACCGGGCGATCTGTTCCGTCTGATGACGCCGGCCCAGCAGCAGGTGTTGTTTGAAAATACGGCACGGGCGATGGGAGATATTCCGGAAGAAATCAAGATCCGTCATATCCGGAATTGTACAAAGGCTGATGAAAATTATGGTAAGGGCGTGGCTAAAGCTCTTGGAATGGATTGGGAACGTTTAGACTTACGCTGATTGGAAATGTGAATGGTCTGAAAGCTGAGTGGCTTTCGGGCCATTTATTTTGTGTCCCATATTTTTACTCCTTAGAACTCCCTGCTCGTTTTTTGCTGTGAAAAATAAAACGTCTGAAGTTCTGAGTTACTTTTATAAATGGTGATATATTTAGAGAAAATGTATACATTTGTATTCATTTGTAAATAAGGACAATTCATTTATCAAATTTATTACCAATGGGAACAAAAAAGAAAATTCTATTCTTGCTTTTTTTAGGGCTGGTTGCTGAAGTGGATGCTCAGTTGCGGCTTTCACAATTGGATTTAAGCCGTGCAACACAAACCTATGGCACACTGGTTACCGGCAGATCGGTTACCGGGGAAGAAGCGTTTGTCGCAGGAGAAAAATGTGAAGATCCGGTGGGAGTACATTCTAAAAGTATAATCCGGATTAATGTCAAAGGATCTGCTGTCCGGCTATCAGGAAAGATAGGTGTGACAGATACTCAAATTGATTATCATTCGTCTGAGGTTACTGCATCACCCCAGCCTGATGGAACACGGGTTCTTTTTCATCAGGTAAATGGACAAAAATATCTGGCCGGAGTGGAAGATCAGGGAAATACCATGAAAAAGGGTGTCGTGATGTTTCGCGTTTTAGGTGATGGCCGGGAATTATACTCTCAAAAGATGGCTTCCGGCGAGAAGATGAAATCGCTGGAAGTGGATATCCGAAAAGTGAAACAGCTGGAACTTCGTGTGGATGACGGAGGTGATGGCCCTAGTGGTGACTTTGCGGTTTGGTCGGGAGTACGTATTGATTCCGATAATCAGCTGGCTTCGGCTGAGTCTGTGGAAGCTATGTCTGGGGATGAAGGTGTTTCTCAGGAAGACTGGAACAAAATGGCTGCCAAATTAAAGGATTTACCGGTTGCAGATTATCCTTTCATGAAGCGCAGTGCTACGGACTGGCTGTTGACCCCTGAAACATATAAAGCTGAAGTGAAAGCTGGAAGTGACGGAAAATCTTTGGTCCTGACAAATGGTCTGACGGCTCGTGTGTTTCGTATTACTCCGAATCTGGCAACAGTTGATATTGTTAATCAGATGTCCGGAGAAAATATGCTAAGGGCCGTAAGCGGTGAAGGAGAGCTTGTCATCAATGGTCAAAAATGGTATCTGGGCGGACTGGAAGGTCAGCCGGAGCGTGGCTATCTGAAGATGGAGTGGCTGGATGATATGTCGGTGAGAGACAGTTCGTTTATTGTAGAAGATTTTTATATAACCGATTCTGTCCGGACATTGGACTGGGCTCGTAGCCGTTGGGCCTTAAACAAACAACTCCCTACAGGCAAATCATTGACATTCGTTTTACGGGGGGTAGATAAAGTGAAAGACCTCAAAGTCAAGCTGCATTATGATATTTATGATCATATTCCTGTCATTCGCAAACACCTGGAGATTCTCAACGAAGGAAGTGAGACGGTGAATCTGGATGCATTCAAACTGGAGCAATTGTTTTTTGCAGAACCGGAGTCTACAGAAGGAGACATGTCCAAGCGTTATCTGCCCAATATCCATATAGAAAGTGATTATACCATGGGCGGTACTTTCTGGGAGTATACGGGTGATCGTACGGAGCACTGGACAACAGACAAGGCGTATACTTCGCAATGTAATTATGAATTGAATACGTTGTGTACACTTGAAGTTTACAATGAAGTCGGACCGGATATAGAAATTGAGCCGGATAAAACATTTGCTTCCTATCAGGTGTATGAGATGCCTGTTGATTCGTATGATCGTGAACGGAAAGGTCTTTTTCTCCGTCGCTTTTACCGGACAGTAGCTCCCTGGACCACGGAGAATCCTATTTTCATGCATTTGACGACGATTGATGAACAGACAGTGAAGCGAGCTGTTGATCAGTGTGTGGAAACAGGCTATGAAATGATCATCCTGTCTTTTGGCTCCGGCATGAATGCAGAAACTACGGATCAGAATCATATTGCCTATATCAAATCTCTGGTTGACTATGCCCGGAGTAAAGGTATTGAAATGGGAGGCTATTCTTTGCTGGCGAGCCGTTGGATCAGTGAAGAAGTGGATGTAATCAATCCGGCTACTGGAAAACGTGGTGGAGCAACTTTCGGTTCTTCTCCTTGCATTTGCAGTCAGTGGGGAGTGGATTATCTGGCTAAGATTAAGAATTTCTATGAACAGACTGGACTGACACTGTTCGAACATGATGGCTCTTATCCGGGGGATGTCTGTGCCTCTACCAGTCACGCTTATCATAAAGGATTGAATGATTCGCAGTGGAAACAGTTTCATCGGGTAACCGATTTATATCACTGGTGTCTGGCAAAGGGTATTTCCCTGAATGTTCCGGATTTTTACTTCCTGAATGGTTCCACCAAGACAAGTATCGGATATCGGGAAGTAAACTGGTCGTTACCCAGAGACCGGCAGCTGATTCATAGCCGTCAGGTAAACTACTCCAATACATACGATCGCATGGCATCATCGTGCTGGTCGTTTGTTCCACTGGTAGAATATCATGGAGGAGGTGCTGCTGCTACTCTGGAGCCGTTGAATGAACATTTGGAAACTTATTACCAGATAATGATGGGTAATTATGGTGCGGGGATACAGGCTTGCTACCGAGGTCCCCGGTTGTATGATACGGAAGAGACAAAATCTTGTGTAAAGAAGGTTATTTCCTGGTATAAACATTATCGGGATATCTTGAACAGTGATATCATACACTTGCGTCGTCCGGATGGAAAAGACTGGGATGGATTTATTCATGTGAATCCTTCATTGAAGGAAAAAGCACTGGCTATGTTCTTTAATCCGACTGGTCAAATTATGAAACGTACCATTAAGCTGCCTCTTTATTATACAGGCCTGACGGATAAGGCCCGCATTCGTATGGAAGGAGGTAAAGTGGAAACTTACCGGTTGAACCGCGATTATACAGTAGAAATTACGGTCAGTATTCCGGCGAACGGACATACCTGGCTGGTAGTGGAAAGATAATAAATAAAAAACTCTGAGAATCAAAAATTCTCAGAGTTTTCAGCCTTTAGCTTCACAGCTTCGTACACCCTCAGGGATTCGAACCCTGGACCCACTGATTAAGAGTCAGTTGCTCTACCAACTGAGCTAAGAGTGCATCCACTATAAATTGTCAAATTTCCCGAAAAAATTGTACACCCTCAGGGATTCGAACCCTGGACCCACTGATTAAGAGTCAGTTGCTCTACCAACTGAGCTAAGAGTGCGTTTCTTTTTCGATTGCGGGTGCAAAGGTAGGTTCTTTCTTTGAAACCTGCAAGAAAAAATCTATTTATTTTTTATCTTTTGTTCGCTGTTTTTCTCTTCTCCCTTGAAATCAAACAATTAAAAAAGGGAACAGAATCAAAAAAATCTGCTCCCTTCCTTTTTTATGGCTTATACCAATTGATATTCGTCGGTATGATACAAATACGGCATGTGTACCTGTTTATATTCGAAGAGTTCTTCCGGTTTGAAGAAACGGTTGATTTCTTCGATGGCTGTTTTAGGAGAATCCGAAGTATGAACGATGTTTTCCTGTGAGCTGACACTGAAGTCTCCCCGGATTGTTCCCGGTATGGCAACGCGTCCGTTGGTTGCTCCGGTCATGGAACGCACAACCTGAATCGCATCCACTCCTTCGTAACAGCATACGATTACCGGAGATGCCATCATGGAATTTTTTACACGTTGGAAGAATGGTTTTTCACTGAGGTGGGCATAATGCTCATTAAGCAGTTCGTCTGTCAGTTGCATCATTTTCATACCAGCCAGTCGAAGGCCTTTCCGTTCAAAGCGAGTAGTGATTTCTCCGATTAGTCCGCGTTGTACAGCTGACGGTTTCAGAATAACGAGAGTTTTTTCCAGACTCATAATGGTGTTATGTTTTTAAGATTAATACAAAGTGTTTTCATGCCACATTCTGTCAGTAGCGGAATATGACGTGCCAAATATACGATTAATTTTGAAAAAGGAGTCAGTTTCGGAGAAAAAAATGCGGTGCATCGTTACTTCCCGCCCCGGGCGGGAAGTAACGATGCACCGCATTTGAAAAATGTATTGTCCGGCAGTCCGGTTCTTATTCGAAGCAGTAAAGTTCCGAAGGGCTGGTCCGTTTCAGGGGAATGACCTGCAAGTCCTGTCCTGTCAGAATTCCCCGTTCCTTCAATGCCATTTCTACGGTCTTGTAAGCCAGTTCCGGGTGATTGTTGTCTTTACTCAGATGACAAAGCCACAGGTACCGGAGTCCTTCGGGTTTATGATTCGCTATATAGTCCGCCATTTCCCGGTTGCTCATGTGACCGTTCGGTCCGGCAATGCGTTCTTTCAGGTGAGCAGGATAAGGTCCCATTCTCAGCATGGTCTCATCATAATTGGCCTCCAGAACCAGATAATTGGCCATGCCGATGTAATGTGCGGCAGTCTCGGTGATATGCCCGATGTCCGTCAGGAAAGCAAAAGTCTTTCCGTCAATCGAGATACAGTAGCCTACATTGTCTGTACCGTCGTGAGGCACTTCGAAGCAGGTTATCTGAAAATCCTTCAGTTGCATGGTTTCTCCTTTTCGGATGAAATGCGTATGTGCTTCATCCAGCTTCTCGGTCATGCAGTAACTCCGGTTGATGCCCTGATGTACTTCAGGTGTAGAATATATCGGAATGTTATGTTTGCCCGCCAGGTGTCCGATAGCTTTGATATGATCAGCATGATCGTGAGTGATGAAGACAGCCCGGATCAGTCCCATGTCCAGTCCTCTTTCCTTGAATACTTTTTTAATGGTGCGTATGCCTATTCCCGCATCAATCAATATGGCGTCTGTGTCTGTAGCCAGATAGTAGCAATTGCCACTGCTCCCGCTGGCCAGGCTCATGAATTTTACTTTCATTGCAATAATTTTTTTCGATAAGGGAACGCAAAGATAATAAGATGCCGCGGATTTCCATCATTTATGCGTATATTTGCCCCCGATTTTTTAACGTATAGACCGATGAAGCCACAATTGTTGATTGGAGCCCCTACTTCCGGAAGCGGAAAGACAATGTTTACTTTGGGATTGCTGCGTGCATTGAAGAAGCGCGGTTTGAAAGTTCAACCCTATAAAGGCGGTCCTGACTATATAGATGCGCAGTACCTTACGATTGCTGCCGACAGGGATGCCGTAAATCTGGACACGTGGATGGCTTCGTCGACTCATGTCCAGTATGTCTACAACCGGTATGGAGAAAAGGCCGATGTCTGTGTGGCAGAAGGGATGATGGGGCTTTACGACGGCTATTATCATATGAAAGGCAGTTGTGCTGAGATTGCAGGCTTGCTGAACATACCTGTAGTGCTGGTGGTCAATGCGCGTGCAGCAGCCTATTCCGTTGCCCCGGTACTTTACGGATTCAAGCATTTCCGTTCTTCCGTCCGGATTGCCGGTGTGGTGTTCAGCCAGGTCTCTTCCCCTTCTCATTTTGCCTGTCTGAAGGAAGCATGTTCCGATGCCGGTCTGGAATGTCTGGGCTATCTGCCTTATTCGGAAGACCTGCGGGTTCCTTCCCGTCATTTGGGATTGACCCTGACCGTCAGACAAAGCATGGATGAACTGGCAGAGAAAGCTGCAGCTTGGGTCGAGCAATATATTGATGTCGACAAATTGCTGAACCTGTGTACACGCATCTTCCCGTGCCGTTACACCTTGCCTTATACTTCCGAGCAGGGAGTCGAAGCCATGGAGACGGGACACCGGAAAAAGATGCGTATCGCCGTGGCCCGAGATCCGGCCTTTAACTTTATCTATCGGGAGAACCTGGACCGGCTGGCAGAAAGTGGAAATCTGACTTTTTTCAGTCCCGTTTATGGCAGTGATCTGCCGGATGCGGATCTGGTATACCTTCCGGGAGGATATCCGGAACTGTTTGCCCGCCAGCTGCATCGCCGGAAACGGATGATGCAACAACTTCGCGATTACGCGGAAAGCGGAGGAAAAGTCTTTGCTGAATGTGGAGGCATGATGTTTCTGACCCGTTCGCTGACAGCCCGTAAAGGAGGAACAGCTTATCAGATGACTGGTCTTCTGCCGGTTGACTGTACCATGGAAAATGCGCGTCTGCATCTGGGATACCGCCGGATGGACTATCAGGGCGTTTCCCTGCGCGGCCATGAGTTCCATTATTCTTCGATTGCCGAACCCGACACGCTCCCGTCCGTCACGCCGTTGTATAATGTAAAAGGCACGGAAGTCTCAACTCCGTTATACCGTTATAAAAATGTCATAGCCGGATACACCCATTGGTATTGGGGAGAAGCCGATTTGTGGAAACTCTGGGATTAAACCAATAAAAGCTTATGCAAAATCAGAAACTACATCCTGTCATGCTGGCCGGAACCGGAAGCGATGTGGGAAAAAGTGTCCTGGCAGCGGCTCTGTGCCGTATTTTTCTGCAGGACGGATACCATCCAGCTCCTTTTAAGGCCCAAAACATGGCACTCAATTCATACGCCACCCCTCAGGGGCTGGAGATCGGACGCGCTCAGGCCGTTCAGGCTGAAGCCGCAGGCGTACCCTGCCACACAGATATGAATCCTCTGCTGCTGAAGCCCTGTTCCGATCAGACCTCACAGGTTGTTTTGAACGGAAAGCCCATCGGCAACAGAGATGCCTGGGATTATTTCCGGGGTAAAGGCTTCGAAACCCTTCGTACTGAAGTCTGTGCCGCTTACGACCGGCTGGCATCCCGTTACAATCCGATTGTGCTTGAAGGAGCCGGCAGCATTTCCGAGATCAATCTTCGCGATAAGGACCTGGTCAATCTTCCGATGGCCCGCCATGCCGGTGCCGATGTATTCCTGGTGGCCGACATTGACCGTGGCGGCGTATTTGCCAGTGCATACGGTTCTGTTGTCCTTCAGACCCCGGAAGACCGGAAGCGCATCAAGGGAATAATTATCAACAAATTTCGGGGAGACCTGCGTTTGTTCGAGTCCGGAATCCGACAGATGGAATCCCTTTGCGGCATTCCTGTGCTGGGAGTAATTCCTTATTACAAGGATATCCATATCGAAGAAGAAGACTCACTGGAACTGGTACAGAAACAACGTGCGGCCGTACAGGGCAAGGTCAATATCGCCGTCGTGCTGCTCCGTCATTTGTCAAACTTTACGGATTTCAATATGCTGGAACGCGATGAGCGGGTCAACCTGTACTACACCAACAATACAGACGATCTTCTGAAAGCAGATATCATTCTGCTTCCCGGTACCAAGAGCACTCTGGACGATCTTTATGAACTGCGCCGTAACGGAGTGGCACAGGCCATTCTTCGTGCCCATCGGGAAGGAACGATGGTGATGGGAATCTGTGGCGGCTATCAGATGATGGGCCGCGAAATCTGCGATCCCGAAGGTGTGGAAGGCAGTCTGACCCGACTGCCGGGACTGGGACTGCTGCCTATGCAGACAGTCATGCAAAAAGAAAAAGTTACCCGTCAGGTCCGTTTTACACTCGCCGGTGCCACCGGAGCAGGGCAGGGGTATGAAATCCATAACGGAACCACACTTCCGGTTGAAGGCGAAACCTATACCCCCTTTACCCGGCTGGAAGACGGAACTCCCGAAGGCTCTATGTCCGGTTCCCGCTGCGTAGGGACTTACATTCACGGCATTCTGGACAACCCCTCCGTCATTGACTGGCTGGTAGCCCCCTATGCCGGGAAAAAAGCCGTATCTTCGCCGGATTATGCGGCCTATAAGGAAGAACAATACAATAAGCTGGCAGACCATGTGCGCTCGCACCTCAATATGCCGTTAATTTATCAAATACTGACAGCCCATGATTGACGGACACGGAGACGACGCTTACCGCTACGGACACATACGGGTAAACTTCAGCTCGAATGTATATACCCATGTAAACCATGATTCCCTGAACGGGTACCTGTTCCGGCAGATGGCCTGCATCCGTACCTATCCCGAGCCGGAACCTTATACTCTGGAGCGCGAGCTGGCAGCCCGTTATCGGGTAGCCCCGGAGAATGTCTGTGTCACCAATGGAGCCACCGAAGCAATCTATCTGATTGCCCAGGCCTGGCGGGGAAGCCGTTCAGCCATTCTGATGCCGACTTTCAGTGAATATGCCGATGCCTGCCGTCTGCATGCCCACGAGGTTGAGTCCGTGTTTACCCTGGATGCCCTTTCCGGCAGAACTTCCCTTGTATGGCTCTGCAATCCGAATAATCCTACGGGAGAAGTCCGTCCGGCTGACCGTTTGCGCCGGCTGATCGAGGAACATCCCCGGCAGCTCTTTGTTATTGACCAGTCCTATGAAGCCTTTACCCTCAAGGAAGTTCTGGGGGTAGGAGAGACTGCGGCCTTACCCAATGTCCTGTTGCTTCATTCCATGACCAAACGCTTTGCCGTTCCCGGCCTCCGCCTGGGATATCTCACCGGACATAAAGACCTGCTTCAGAAACTGCGGCGCTATCGGATGCCCTGGTCTGTGAATGCCCTGGCCATCGAAGCCGGAACCTATCTGCTCCGTCATGCGTCTGCCTATCAGCTGGATCTGAATGCCCTGCTTGCCGAACGCCAGCGGGTAGCCGGAGAACTGGAAAAGCTGGGCGGGATCGAAGTATGGCCTTCCGATACCCACTACATGCTGCTCCGTCTGCGTGGCGGCAAAGCTTCCGCCCTGAAGGAATGGCTGGCAGACACCCATGGCCTGCTGATCCGTGATGCATCTAATTTTGAAGGGCTCGACGAAGGCTTTTTCCGTATTGCCGTCCAGACTCCGGAAGAAAATAACCAGTTAATTACCGCAATTAAAGAATGGATGTATCAATATTGATGTTCGCACTTCCCCTTGTGGCCGGAGTGCTTTTGGACAAACTGCTGGGCGATCCGTTGTGGCTTCCGCATCCGGTGGTCGGTTTCGGAAAACTGATTGCCTTTTTCGAACATCGTCTGAATCATGGAACCGGCCGGAAGTTCAAAGGGGCCTGTGTTGCCGCAGGCCTGGTTACGCTCACCTGGCTGTCTGCAACCCTCCTGTTGCAGTATGCCTGGCAGATAAGTCCCGTTTTATACGTTTTTCTGGCCGCTACGGGCGTTTTCTATAGTCTGGCGGGTAAGACATTGATTGACGAAGTCCGGATGGTATTTGAGGCCGCAGACCGCTCCCTTGAAGAAGGCCGCCGTCAGGTAGCCCGCATTGTCGGCCGTGACACCTCCGGACTGACCGATACCGAAGTCCGTACAGCAGCTCTGGAGACTTTGGCTGAGAACCTCAGTGACGGTGTGATTGCCCCCCTGTTCTGGTATCTGTTGCTGGGCGTCCCCGGCATGCTGGCCTATAAGATGGTCAATACCCTTGATTCCATGATCGGTTACCGTAATGAACGCTATCGTGCTTTCGGGTGCTTTGCGGCCCGTCTGGATGATGTAGCCAATTATCTGCCAGCCCGTCTGACAGCTTTTCTGATGGTTCTGGTTACCGGCCGTTTGTCCCTCCTCCGTTTTGTATTCCGTTATGGCCCCCGCCATGCCAGTCCTAATTCCGGATATCCGGAAGCTGCTCTGGCCGGAATTCTGGACTGCCGTTTTGGAGGTCCCCATCAGTATTTTGGCGAATGGGTTTACAAACCCTTTATAGGCAGCCACGAACGTTCGCTTACTTCTCGCGATATGCAGACTGCCATTCGTATCAACCGCCGGGCAGAACTGCTTATGCTCTTGATCATGCTTTTTCCCGGGTGGCTCGTTTCTTGACCGCCTCTGTATTTACAGGCGGTCAATTTCTTCCGGGAATTATCGTTATTTCTGTAAAACTCTTGTGCGTTTGACAATAATATTGTTAATTTTGCACTATCGTAATATTTGTTACGGTAATGCACATTACGGTTAAAGCTTATAATAATGAGATTTTTTGATAGAGAAGCAGAGTTTGAAAAACTCAGAGAAATTGAGGAGTTATCTCAAGAGGTTGCTCAGTTTACCATTATAACCGGCAGACGTCGTATTGGTAAAACAGAGTTGGTAAAGCAGTTTTATGCAAGAAAAACGTTGCTATACTTTTTTGTTGCCAGGAAAGCGGAAACTGATCTTTGTGACATATTCATTGAAGAGATCCGGACGAAACTTAACATTCCGATGATTGACAGCAAGGGAATAACTTTTGCTACCGTGTTTAAGTTTATCATGGAGTTGTCACAGAATCAGCATATTACTTTGTTTATTGATGAATTTCAGGATTTCTTCAGGGTAAACTCTTCCATTTATTCTGATATGCAAAATATCTGGGATAGTTACAAGAGTACAGCGCATATTCATCTTATTGTAGCAGGTTCTGTAAATACTTTGATGAACAAGATATTTAAGGATAAGAAAGAACCACTGTTTGGGAGGCAGACAGGTACAATGCATGTCCGGCCTTTCCGGCCATCAGTCCTGAAAGAAATCATGTCTGAGTATTGTCCTGAATATAAAAAGTCAGATTTGCTGACTCTATATACATTAACAGGCGGAGTTGCTAAATATGTTGAGTTGTTTATTGACCATAAGAAGTTTACAGAGAAAACAATGCTGAACATGTTTTTTGAGCGTGATTCCTATTTTTTATCAGAGGGCAAAAATATGCTGGTTGATGAGTTTGGGAAAGACTACGGAATCTATTTTTCTATTCTTACTCTTATTTCACAGGGGAAGACTACGAGATCAGAGCTGGAGAATGCCCTTAATATCAAGGAACTGTCGGGATATTTAAAGAATTTGAGTGAAGAGTATGGTCTGATAAGCAAGAAGCAGCCTCTCTATGAGAGATCAGTCAATAAGAATGTGCATTATACCATTGAAGATCAATTTCTGAGATTCTGGTTTCGTTTTGTGTATAAATACTCTCACATTATTGAGGCAGGAGCAAACGAGAAATTAAAGTCCATTGCCGAGAGAGATTTTCCGACAGTGAGCGGCAAATCTCTTGAATGTTATTTTATGGAGGTGCTGAAGGAGCAGGGCTGCTATACTCGTCTTGGTTATTGGAACGACCGAAAAGGAGAAAATGAGATTGATATCATTGCCGAAGATGAAGTGGACAACAAGATCGAATTCATTGAAGTAAAAAGGCAATCAAAGAATTTCGATGAAGAGTTGTTAAAATCCAAGGCGGCAACTTTCATGAAAGCAGTAGGTCCTTATGAAGGCTATGAGATCTCGTATAAGGGTATTTCTATCGATGATATGTGAGTATGAGCAAGTTATATCGTTTTCTGCCAGCTTTGCCACCCTATATATAAACTTATAGGGGAAAGTGCGGACAGAAATGTAACTATTTTTGTCCGCACTAACTATAATAGTTTGAAAGAAGCCTGGCACAACTGGCAGAAATTCGGAGACAGGAGTCGCTCTGGCGATTGTAAACCGTTGATAATTATTTGTTTGATGACGTTCCTGATCAGCGGAAGATGGTGCGGAGCAAAATTGCGGAACAAATACAGTTCAGGCCTGAATGATATCAGATCAGATGCGAATGTCCCCATTTACAGGCGGTCAATTTCTTCCGGAGACAGTCCGGTGATGTCTGCAATGTCCTGAGTAGGGAATCCCTTTGCTTTCATCCGGATTGCATTTTGCCGGCGCTCTTCCTGCCTTCCTGCTTCCAGGCCTTCCGCTCTTCCTTCCGCTCTGCCTTCTGCTCTGCCTTCCGCACGTTCCGTATTGATATTGTCTCTCAGGATCACAATATTATCCAGATGGCGGTAATAAGCTTTCAGTTCATCCTTGCTCATGCGGTCCAGTTTCAGCCTTTCACGTGCAGCATTCAGTCCCGGAGCCTGTGCCTGATCTGGAATTTCTCCGGTATTGAGATAATAGATCCATTCTTCCAGCGGTGTTTGGGCAACCTGATTAAAATCGTTCACTTTCAGGATATAATATTCCGGATATAACTGGCTGACTGTGTCGACCTTAAACGTCTGGCGCTGGAATGGAGATAATTCCAGTATATCGTTCTGGTGTATTCCCCGGAATTCTGTTTTCCCGTGATACACAATGTCCTTTCCATGTCCTAATGAGAAATAGACAATGTTGATACTATACACTTTTCTTACCTTGTCGTAGCCTTCTCCCCGGTTGATATATTCAGTCAC